>Ga0134125_10000016_pt1 | contig 278868 bp, 228 predicted proteins | sample KB31751_FD_96464 | JGI IMG/M metagenome (GOLD analysis project Ga0134125, IMG submission 96464) | Terrestrial soil microbial communities with excess Nitrogen fertilizer from Kellogg Biological Station, Michigan, USA - KB3-175-1 | ecosystem: Environmental > Terrestrial > Soil > Unclassified ...
CGGTCGTGAGCGTAGCCTTCAGCCCCGACGGCAAGAGCCTCGCCAGCGCCTCCTACGACCAAACCGTCCGACTCTGGCAGATCGACAGCGGACGAGAGATCAGAGCTTTCACCGGACACCAGAGCTCGGTCCGGAGCGTGGCCTTCAGCCCCGACGGCAAGAGCCTCGCCAGCGCCTCCGACGACCAAACCGTCCGACTCTGGCAGATCGACAGCGGACGAGAGATCAGAGCTTTCACTGGACACCAGAGCTCGGTCCGGAGCGTGGCCTTCAGCCCCGACAGCAAGAGCCTTGCTAGCGCCTCCTACGACCAAACCGTCCGACTCTGGCAGATCGACAGCGGACGGGAGATCAGAGCTTTCACCGGACACCAGAACTTGGTCCGGAGCGTGGCCTTCAGCCCCGACGGCAAGAGCCTTGCCAGCGCCTCCTACGACCAAACCGTCCGACTCTGGCAGATCGACAGCGGACGAGAGATCAGAGCTTTCACTGGACACCAGAGCTCGGTCCGGAGCGTGGCCTTCAGCCCCGACGGCAAGAGCCTCGCCAGCGCCTCCTACGACCAAACCGTCCGACTCTGGCAGATCGACAGCGGACGAGAGATCAGAGCTTTCACCGGACACCAGAGCCTAGTCCTGAGCGTGGCCTTCAGCCCCGACGGCAAGAGCCTCGCCAGCGCCTCCTACGACCAAACCGTCCGACTCTGGCAGATCAACAGCGGACGAGAGATCAGAGCTTTCACCGGACACCAGAACTGGGTCCAGAGCGTGGCCTTCAGCCCCGACGGCAAGAGCCTCGCCAGCGCCTCCGGCGACAAAACCATCCGACTCTGGCAGATCGACAGCGGACGAGAAATCAGAGCTTTCACCGGACACCAGAGCTCGGTCCGGAGCGTGGCCTTCAGCCCCGACGGCAAGAGCCTCGCCAGCGCCTCCGACGACAAAACCGTCCGACTCTGGCAGATCGACAGCGGACGAGAGACTAGAGCTTTATCCGGACACAAGAGCTCGGTCCAGAGCGTGGCCTTCAGCCCCGACGGCAAGAGTCTCGCCAGCGCCTCCTCCGACCAAACCGTCCGACTCTGGCAGATCGATAGCGGACGAGGGATCAGAGCTTTCACAGGACACCAGGACTGGGTCCGGAGCGTGGCCTTCAGCCCCGACAGCAAGAGCCTCGCCAGCGCCTCCGATGACAAAACCGTCCGACTCTGGCAGATCGACAGCGGACGAGAGATCAGAGCTTTCACAGGACACCAGAACTGGGTCCTGAGCGTGGCCTTCAGCCCCGATGGCAAGAGCCTCGCCAGCGCCTCTGACGACGGGACGATCCGCCTCTGGGACGTGGCGGATGGCCGTTGCCTGGCGGTTCTCCTCTCCCTCCCCGAGGGCTGGGTGGCCTTCTCCCCGGACGGCCGCTACAAATTCGGCGGGGTGCCGGCCGGCGGATTCTGGCATGTGGCCAAGCTCTGCCGATTCGAGATCGGCGAGCTCGACGACTGGGTTCCCGGCCTGCGGCTGGCGGACGAGACTTCGTTCTTCGATCTTCCGCCGTGGAAGCCGGAAGTGCGGGTGCCGGCGAGGGGCAGCCTTAAACCGCCTTAAACCCTGACCTACTGCAACTGCTGCTGCCGCCCCTTCGAGGCTTTGCCGGCTGTAGGCGCTTCCAGGCCTTCCGGTTTCACCTTCTCCTAATCCCTAATCCGGCGGTGGCACGCAGTTGGTGACGCAGGTGCCGCAGGTCTCGGTCCTGTGGGTACCGCAGACCACCACCCTGCAAGGCTGAGCCTTGGGCGTGGAGGTGTTGCAGGTCTTGCACATGCCGAAGATGAAGCACGCATCCGACTTGGCCGGACGGACCGCCGCGGCGGTGGTGAGGAGGAACGCGCTGGCGAGCAGTAAGGCCCTGGTTTTCTTCATGGTCCTCAATCTCCTTGGGATCGGGGCCTCGCCATGGGGCCCCTAAAGAAGACGGTGCCGCACGGGCTGGAAGACGGGACCGGGAGCTACCCTCGTCAGCTTTCGCTGGAGCTCCTCCATCTCAAGCTCGTCGTTGAGCTGGTTGAGGCGGAGAACGTCCACTCCACTCTGAAAACCGCAGGCCTTGGGAGTGACCTTGAACCTGGGGAGCCGGGCAACCGTCGTCATGGAAGACATCATATCCGGCGTCAACCCGCGGCGAGCCCCCGCCGCCGCATCTTCTTGAACCCATACGCCGCAAGAACGCGACGTGGACGGGTTTCTTCAGGCCCTTCACCCCTTGGAATCAGAGGCGGGGTTTGAGGCCGGTTAGTCGAGAACGTGACGTGAGTAGCCGGCCCGTCCGGCCCAACGGGCCGGGAGAACAGAGCCCAGGGCCGAGGCCGGAGGCCGACGCCCTGGGAGAAGAGATTGACAACCCGGTGCGGCCTGAAGGGCCGCGAGACCGTTGGCACGGTGTGGGAGGGGTGTGCAAGTTTTCTCGCGGCCCTTCAGGCCGCAAAAATGGGTGCCCTGTTTCCCAGGGCATCGGCCTCCGGCCTCGGCCCTGGGCTGGGATCTCCCGACCCGTTGGGCCGGTGGGAAGGTTCCCGACAGCCTCGGCGTCAACCCGCGGTGAGCCCCCGCCGCCGCATCTTCTTGAACCCATAAGCCGCCACCAGCAACACCGCCCCCAGCAGGATGATCGCCGGCCCCGAGGGCAGGTCGTAGTAGAAGGAGAGGATCAATCCTCCCAGGGTGATGGCGACGCCGGTCAGCACGGAGCCGGCGAGCACGGCTTTCAGGTCGCGGAAGAGCATCAGGCTGATCACCGAGGGGATCGTCAGGAGAGCCACCACCAGGATGATGCCCACGATCTGGATCAGGATCACGACCGATAGAGCGATCATCGTCAGCAGCAAGGACATCAGGAACCGCACCCGCACTCCCCGCACCCTCGCGAAGACCTCGTCGAAGGAGACGGCCACGATCCCCTTGAAGAAGAGGAAGAGGAGGGTCAGCACCGAGACCGCCAGCGCCAGGATCACCCGCAGGTCGTGGTGCGATACCAGAAGGATGTTGCCGAACAGGTACGTCATGAGGTTCGGCGCGTAGCCCGGCGTCTTGTAGACGAAGACCACGCCGACCGCCATGCCCACGGCCCAGAGGACGCCGATCAGCGCGTCGTAGGAGCGGATCGTCTCGCGGTCCACAGCTCCCAGGGCCAGGGCGCAGACGAGCGCCACGGGAATCGCTCCCAGGAGCGGGTCGATCCCCAGGTAGAAGCAAACTCCCATGCCCCCGAAGGCGGCGTGACTGATGCCGTCGCTGATGAAGGCCAGCTTCTTGACCACCACGAAGGTGCCGATGACGCCGCACAGCACGCTCGCCAGCACCCCGGCGATCATGGCGTTGCGCAGGAAGTCGTAGGAGAGGGCTTCGAGGAAGGTGGGCAAGGGGCCGCTCCGGTCAGTGGCGGTGCTCGTGGGAGTCGTGGTGCGGATGGTGGTGATGATCGTCGAGCACGCGGTGGGGCACGCCGTGGGTGACCAGTTCCACCGGGCAGCCGTAGACCTCCTCCATCACCTCGCGGGAGAGGTCGGGGGCGCCATGGTAGAAGAGCCGGCGGTTGATGCAGGCGATGCGGCTCACCATGGGCGCGAAGGAGGTGACGTCGTGCGTCACGACGACGATGGGGATGGTGCGGTTCAAATCCGCCAGCAGCTCCCGTAGCGTCTCCCGCGATTCGGCGTCGATCGAGGCCGTGGGCTCGTCGAGGAAGAGCACGTCGGGGTCCGAGACCAGGGCGCGGGCGATGAGCGCCCGCTGGAGCTGGCCGCCGGAGACCTCGGAGACGTGGGCGCGGGCCAGGGGCTTCAAGTTGAGGCGCTCCATGGCCAGTTCGGCGGCGGCGCGGTCGGCCCGGCTGTAGGGGCGCAGCAGGCCGCGGCTCCCCAGCCGGCCCATCAGCACCATGTCCCCGAGGCGCAGGGGAAAGTCCTTGTCGAAGGTGGAGAACTGCGGCACGTAGCCCAGGCAGCCGCGGGGGTCGGAGCCCGTCCGGAGGTGAAACGCCACGCTTCCGGACCATGGGCGCACGAGCCCCAGGATCACCTTGAGCAGCGTCGTCTTGCCGCCGCCGTTGGGGCCGATGACGGCCAGGAAGTCCCGCCGCTCGACGTCCAGGCTCACGTGGTCGAGGATGACCTCGCGGCCGTAGCCGAAGGTGACGCCGCGGACCTCGACGAGGTTTTCAGGTTTCATCTCAGGCATGTTTCAAGGCCTCGCTGAGCGCGCGGGTCACCCGGCGCAGGTTACCGAGCCAGTCGCGCTCCTGGGGATCGGCGATCACGACGGTGCCGCCCACCGCGTCGGCGATCACCTGGGCGCTCTTCCTGGGAAAGCCGCGCTGGACGAAGACGACCTTGACGCCGTCCCGCCGCGCCTCGTCGATGAGCCGGATGAGCCGGCGGGCGCTCGGCTCCTTCCCCTCGCCTTCGATCGCCACCTGCTGGAGGCCGTACTCATGGGCGAAGTACCCCCACGTGGGGTGATAGACCATGAAACTGCTGCCGCGGAAGGCCCCAAGCTCGGCGCGGATCTCCCGGTCGAGGCCGGCGACGTCGGCCTCGAAACGGGCCAGGTTCGCCCGGTACTCGGCGGCATGGGCGGGATCGATCCGCTCCAGGGCGGCGGTGATGTTGCGCCCCGCCACGGCGACCGTCACCGGTGCCACCCAGACGTGGGGATCGCCCTGGGCGTGATCGTGACCGTCCTCGTCCGTGTCCGTCCCCTCGCCCTCCCCCGCCAGGAGCGGCATCCCCTCCGACATGTTCACCGTCTGAAGGTTGGGCAGGGTTTTGAGGAACGGAAGGAGCTGAATCCGCTCGAATTCGAAGGCGGGATGCCCCACCGCCACGTACAGACGCGCCCGCGACAGGGCCACGATCTGCCGCGGCGTCAGCGGATAGTCGACGTGGGAGTAGCCCGGCGGAATCATGACGTCCACCCGCACCCGATCACCGCCGATGCGCTCCACGAAATCGCCCTGCGGCGGCACGGAGACCGCCACCCGGATGCGCTCGGCGCCGGGACCGGGAACGGCGGGCCGGCAGGCCGCGAAGACGAGAAGAGTGAGGAGAAGGAAGATGACTGGCAATGATTTGGCGGACCGGATGACGGGGGCGCTTGCCCTCATCACCCCGGCCCTCTTCTCCCAGCCTCCCCCCCGCCCGCCGGGAGAAGAGGGAGTGGTTTGCTTTGAAAAAACAAGAAGGGGGCCTTCGGCGTGTCTTGCCGTTCTCCCCTCTCTCCCGGCCGGTGGGGGGGAGGCTGGGAGAGAGGGGTCGGGGGAGTGAGGGTCCGCCCCGAAGGGGCGCTCTTCGAGCCCGCGAATCCTGTCACCCCCTATAATGCCCCTCATGAGCACGACCATACCACCGCAGCAACGCATCGAAGCCGACGTCAAGGCCGCCCTCAAGGCGGGGGAGAAAGAGAAGCTCTCCACCCTGCGCATGCTCCTCGGGGAGATCAAGAACGAGCGCATCCGCAAGGGGGGCGAGGTGGACGAGGCCGGTTTCGTCTCGCTGGTCCGCAAGTCGATCAAGCAGCGCGAGGAGGCCGCGGCCCAGTACCACACCGGCCATCGCGAGGAGCTGGCGGCGAAGGAGGAGTCCGAGGCCAAATTCCTCGCGACGTTCCTGCCGGCCCAGGTGGACGAAGGGCAGATCCGCGCCGCCATCGAGGAGATGGTCGCCTCCCGCGGCCTCTCGGGACCGGCCTCCATCGGGCCGATCATGAAGGAGCTGCTCGCCCGCTTCGGCTCCAGCGCCGACGGCGGCATCATCAACCGCATCGCCCGCGAGGTGCTGGCGAAGCCCGCCGGCTGAAGACCGCTTGAGCGAGGGATCGTCGCACGACAGAGCGATGCGCCGGGTCATCGTCGGCACCGCCGGCCACATCGACCACGGCAAGACCCGCCTCGTCCAGGCCCTGACCGGAATCGACTGCGACCGCTGGGCCGAGGAGAAGGCGCGGGGGATCACCATCGACCTGGGGTTCGCCCATCGCACCGAGGGCGACCTCCAAGTCGGCTTCATCGACGTCCCCGGCCACGAGCGCTTCCTGCACAACGCCCTGGCCGGAATGGGCGGCGTGCGGGTGATGCTGCTGGTGGTAGCCGCGGACGAAGGGGTGAAGCCGCAGACGCGGGAGCACCTCGCCGTCTGCTCGCTGCTGGGCATCCCCGCCGGGCTCGTGGCGCTGACCAAGAGCGACCTCGTCGCCGCGGATCTCATGGAGCTGGCCCAGCTCGAAGTCGAGGAGCTGCTGGCGGGCACCCCCTTCGCCGGCGCGGCGCTGATGCCCGTCTCCAGCGTCACCGGCGAGGGCATCCCCGAGCTCGAACGGGCGCTGCTCGACCTCGCGGGGCGGCATGCAGCGCCGCCGGACCCGCTCCGGCCGGCGCGGCTGCCGATCGACCGCGCCTTCCATCTCAAGGGGCTGGGCGTGGTGGTGACCGGCACCCTCGCGAGCGGCGCCGTGCACCCGGGCGATACGCTGGAGCTTCTCCCCAAGGGGGGCCGGGCCCGGGTGCGCAGCATCCAGGTGCACGGCCAGCCCCGGGAGGTAGCGGACGCCGGGGAGCGCACGTCGCTGCAGCTCACCGGCGCCACCCTGGAGGAGCTCGGCCGCGGCATGACGCTCGGCACCCCCGAGGCCTTCGCCGCCACCACCAGCCTGCTCGCCCGCTTCACCCTGCTGCCCGACGCCCCGGCTCCCGTGCGCGGCTTCGTGCCGGTGCGGCTGCATCTCTTCGCCAGCGAGATGATGGGCCGCATGCGTCCGCTGGCCGCCGCGGGGCTCGCCCCAGGCGAGACGGGACCGGTGGAGATCCGCCTCCAGGGACCGGTCACCGCCGTGCGGGGGGATCGCTACATCCTGCGCCGGCCCTCCCCCGCCACCACCCTGGGCGGCGGCGAGATCCTCGATCCGCGCTGGCGCCGGCACCGGGGGACGATCCTGGCTCAAGGGTTGACCGCCCTCCAGAGCGACCTGCGCTCGGCTCTGCCCTTCTGGGTGCAGGAGGCTGGCGAGCGGGGAGTGGACGCGGCCGAGATCGCCCGCCGCCTGGGCTTGCCCCCAACCGCCGTGGAAGGGCCGCTGGCAGAGCTGGCCAAGGGGCAGCGGCTCATCGAGGTCCCCGCGGAGCATGGCCGCGCCCGGCGCTGGCTCTCCCCGTCCGCCGTGCAGCGCGTCACCGAGCGGGCGCGGCGGGTGCTCAAGGAGTACTTCCAGAAGGACCGCCTCGCCGAGTCCATGCCCAAGGCGGAGGCCGTGCGCCGCATCCTCCGGGGCCGGGCGGCCGAGCTTGCCGTGGTCTACCTGGGATGGCTGGAGGCGCAGAAGGTGCTGGCGGTGCAGGGCGACCAGGTGGTGTTGCCGGGCCGTGGCTCGCAGCTCACGAGCGAGGAATCGAAGCTGTCGGTGGACGTGCTCGCGGCTTTCGACCGGGCGGGGCTCGCGCCGCCCTCGCCGGGCGACGTGGCCCGGGAGCTGAACGCCAAGCCCCAGATCCTCGAGGGCGTCATCCGCCACCTGGTGACCCGGGGCCAGCTCGTCAAGCTGCCCAGCGGCCTCATCCTCGCCGCCTCGGCCCTCACCGGGCTGCGGCGCGACCTGCTGGCCACTTCCTGGGACCGCTTTTCGGTCGCCGACTTCAAGGACCGCTTCGGGCTCACCCGCAAATGGGCCATCCCGCTGCTCGAGCACCTCGACTCGTCCGGGGCCACCCGCCGGCTGGGCGACGAGCGCATGGTGGTGCGCCCGGCCTCTCCAGCGACCGGGGCCGGCGCGTGAAGACCATCGCCGTGCTGGGAGCCTCCCGCCACCGCGAGAAGTACGGCAACAAGTGCGTCCGCGCCTACCTCTCGGCGGGCTGGCAGGTGTTTCCGGTTCATCCGGACGAAACGGAGATCGAGGGCCTTCCCGTCTATGCCCGGCTGGCCGACGTGCCGGGCGAGCTGGAGCGCATCAGCGTCTATCTGCCGCCGGCCAAGACGCTGGAGATGCTGGGCGAGATCGCCGCGAAGGGCGCCGGAGAGGTCTGGCTCAACCCCGGCTCGGCGGACGCCCGGGTGCTCGACGAAGCGCGGCGCCGAGGCCTCCCGGCTGTGCCCGGGTGCAGCATCGTCGACATCGGTCTCAGCCCGGCCCGGTTGCCGTAGTCCCCCCTGATTCCCCCAGACGCTACCGAAGTTCCCGCTTTGAAGGCCGACCTTCTTCGGCGTGCCTAATTTCAGTTTCCGGTTACAATAAGGGGTGGTTTTTCCTCGTCGTGACTGGATGATGGGTCTTTTCGCGGCCGGCGTCGCGGCTGACAGGAGGGTGCGCCATGTTTCCGGTGCTGCTGCACCCTGACCTGTACAAGTGGCTGCGATCCAGCGGCCAGGCCGAGAAGGCCAGGGTCTGGAAGACGCTCCTTCGGTTGCGGGACGGCCATTGGGGCGGCGGCACTCGCGTCAAGCGGCTGAAAGGCATCGCCCGGCCGGTCTACGAAGCGCGCACGGACTCGGGCGATCGCCTGATCTTCACCGTCGTCCGCTCAGCCCTCGCAGACTCACCCGGCCGCCTCGCTTCCCATCTGCAGATGTGGGATCTCGTGAAGCACGACGACGCCGAGCGCGTCGCCCGGCGCAACCGCTCGCCCGAAGCCGAGTTCCTGGAGCTCGAAACGCTGGAGCAGTTCGAGATCGACCAGCCGCCTCCCCATCCCGACGCCGCCTTTGCCGAAATCGCCCATGAAGGGGCCGGGGATTGGGAGCAGGCCGATCCTCTTCTCCAGTTCCTGCTGCCGCCGGACGGCGCCCTGCCGGAGCCGGAGGAAGGGATTCCCGGCGGTATCCGCTGGTTCCTCCTGGACCCTGCCGTCCTCGCCAGCGAGGAGGAGTTCCAGCGCCTGTTCGACGCCGGCGGCGAGGAGCTCGAGCTCAAGCTGAGCCGCGAGCAGTACGAGATCCTGGCCACTCCGGGCCCGGTGCTCCTGGCCGGGAGCGCCGGCAGCGGCAAGACGACGGTGGCCGCCCACAGGCTCGCCGCCGCCGCCGGGTCGCACAGCGCGCCCGGCCCGCGGCGGACGGCCCTCTACCTCTCGTACAGCTCGGCGCTGGTGGAGCACGCCCGGGCGCTGGTGAGCGATCTGCTGCGGTCCCGGGGCGAGGATCCCGGCCGCAACCCGCCGGATTTCTTCACCTTCGGCGATCTCTACCGCTCCCTCATCCCCCGCGAGCTGCGCGAGCACCAGGCGCGGCCGATGAACGAGGGGCTGTTCCGGGAATGGTTCCGCAAGTCCGGCCGCTCCCTCGATCCGGCCCTCGTCTGGGAGGAGCTGCGCAGCATCCTGAAAGGGTCGTGCCTCTCGCTCACCAAGCCGATGCTCGACGAGGTCGCCTACTTCGAGCTCGGCCGCAAGCGCGCGCCGCTGTTCATCAAGGAGCGGCCGGAGATCTACCGCATCGCCCAGCGCTACCAGGAGTGGCTGGCCGAGGAGGGGCGCAACGACCGCATCGACCTCTGCCGCCGCGCCCTGGCCGAAACGCGCCACCACAAGGCCCGGCGCTGGGACGTGGTGGTCTGCGACGAGGTCCAGGACCTGACCGAGCTCGAGGTCGCCTTCGTCCTCTCCCTCTGCGCCCGCTCGGATCTCGCCGGCCTCCTGCTCACCGGCGACACGCAGCAGATCGTCAACCCCAGCGGCTTCCGCTGGGCCGAGGTGAAACGCCTCGCCAGCAAGGCCGCCCACGCCAAGTCGGCGCCGCCGGTGGCGCGGCTGCGGCGCAACCTGCGCAGCGTCCGCCCCCTGGTCGAGCTCGCCAACACCCTGCTGCTGCTGCGCCGCGAGGTCTATGGCCGCACTGAGGAGGACGATCCGGAGGAGGCGGTGATCGAGGGGCCGGTGCCCATCGAGGTCGCGGGCGGCGAGGACGAGGTGCTCGACGCCATCGCCGGCTTCGGGCCGCGTTGCGCCGTGCTGACCCTCGACGACGAGGAGACCCGGCGGCTCCGGCGGCGCCTGGGCACGTCGCGGGTCTTCCACGTCCGCGAAGCCAAGGGGCTGGAGTTCGAGACGGTGGTGCTGTGGCGGCTGCTGACCCCGGACCGCGACCTCGTGGACCGCTTCTGCCGCGGCGATCAGCGCCTGGAGCGGGAGCCCCGTTTCCTGCGGCTCCTCCAGTACCTCTACGTGGCGACCACCCGGGCACGGCGGCACCTGGCCGTCTACGAGGGACCGGCGCGCGACCCGTTCTGGAACCAGGAGCGCTTCCGCGGCCGCATCGAGCCCGAGGTTCCCGAGAGTCTGCTACATCTCTTCCATCCCACGGCTTCGCCGGCCGAGTGGGAACGGGAGGGAGACTATTTCCGCCAGCGGGGCCGCTTTCGCCAGGCCGCCGAGTGCTACCGGCGGGCCGGGCTGTCCGAACGCGAGATGGAGGTCCTCGCCCTGGCCGAGGAGGAGAGCGAAAACTGGAGCGGTGCCCTGGAGCTCTGGAGCCGTCTCGGCGACATCGCCCGGCAGGCGCCGCTGCTGGAGCGGCTCGGCCGGCTGGAGGAGGCCCTCTTTCTCTACCGCCGCCTGGGGCTGGAGCAGGAGGCCCGGATCTGCGAGCTGCGGCTGCTGGAGCGGCGCGGCGCCTGGGCCGAGGCGGCCGAAGGCTGGGAGAAGCTGGGACTGTTGCAGGAGGCGGCGCGCGGTTGGGGACGGGCGGGCGACGAGACCCGGGCCCTGGTCGCCGCCGCGCGCGCCGCCGAGGAGCGGAACGACTGGACCTTCGCCGGCGCCGCCTGGCTGGAGCTCACCCTGTATCAGGAAGCGGCGCGCTGCTTCCGCCAGGCGGAAGACCGCGTGCAGACGGCCCTGGCTCTCGCTCTGTATCACGAGGCCCGCGGCGAGTGGAGCCGGGCGTCGGCGGCGTTCCGCTGCGCCAGGCAGCCCGAGAAAGGGGCTCGCTGCCGGGCTCGCGCTCACGAGGAAGCCGGCCGGCCGGAGCGGGCCGCCCGCATCTGGGAGGTTCTCGGCGAAGCGGAGCGCGCCGTCGTCCTCTACGCCCAGGCGGGCGAGTGGGAATCCGTGGCGCGTCTGGAGGGAGTCCAGCCCGAAAGCCGGCAGCGCGTGATGGCCCGCGTCCGCGAGCTGATGGACGCGGAGGCCTGGGAGGACGCCGGTCGCCTGGCACGGGCGCGCATGGAGGCGTTGCGCTCACGCCTGCCGGATCTGCCCTGGTTCGTCTTCGTGGAAAAAGAGCGGCTCGTCTGGCAGGAGTACTGCTCTCTCCAACTCCTGGAAAAGAGATGCAACGCCCTGCGCGCCGAGGCCTCCGCGGCCTGGGCCCGCGCCGCCCGCCTCTGGACGGAGCTCGGCGACACCGAACGCGCCGCCGACGCCCGGCGACGCTGGATCGAGACGCTACGCGACCCGGTCCGCCGGGCTCGGGCCTGGGTGGCGGCCGGCGAGCCGGAACGAGCCATCCGTGTGCTGGAGGAGGAGGGGGTGGGCGGCCTCGCCTCCTCGCCCACCGTCGTCGTCGCGGCCTGGCAGGCGGAGCGGGAGGAGCGCTGGAGCGACGCGGCGAGCCTCTGGCGCGGGCTCGGCCGGCCCCACGACGAGGCCCGGTGCGCCGCCCGCGAGGCGCCGAAGGCCCTGCTCGACAGCTCAGCGCCCCCCGGCGACGAGACCCAGGAAGAGAATTGACCGCAAGATTCTTCTAAACCGCTTGCAATACCCCCACCGTCCATTAGACTTTCATGCAGGTACTAACATTCCGGCGCGAACGACGACCGGGGAGGTACCCGAATGAGGCCGTGGCCTGAGCACCCTCCGCGTGAAGCCTTCCAGCGGCTCATGCGTTGCGAGGCGGCTTCGGAAGAGGCCCGGGAGATCGTTCGGCACCTGCTCGCCGGCTGTTCGAGATGTGGACGGATCGTGGAAGAAACACGGAATCAACCCTTGGCGCACCTGCCGAAAGTCGAGACCTACGATGCCGTCTTCGACCGCTTGGAGGGCCGGCTCGCCCAGGGTCCGGAAGGGCTGGCCACCCGCGCCCCGTCGCTGTATGCCGAGCTCCTGGGCCACCAGGCCGTCGAGGGACTCTTTCAGGTCCATAGCACCCGGCGCTACGCGAGCCTCGCGCTTTGCGAGCTGCTGCTGCAGAAGAGCCGCGAGCTCGCGGGCAAGGAGCCCGAGCAGGCGCGGCAGGCCATGGACCTGGCGGCCGCCGCGGCCGAGCAGCTCGACCTCGACGTCTATGGCGCCCCGGTCGTCCAGGACGCACGGGCGAGCGCCTGGGCCTATCTGAACGGGACGCAGCGCGTCGCGGCCGACCTTCGGTCCGCCGAGGCCTCGATGACCACGGCGGGCCGTCTGCTGGCGGCGGGGCGAGGCCGATTGCCCCTCGTCCGCGCCGAGCTGCTGACCCTGCAAGCCTCGCTGCGCGCCTATGGCGGCCGTTTCGAGGAAGCCCTGGGCCTTCTCAACCGGGCGGCGACCCTCTACCGGCGGCAAGGCGATCGCCATCTCCTCGGCCGTACGCTGCTCAAGAAGGGGACGGTCCTCGGCAACGCCGGCCGTCCGGACATCGCCGTGCGCCTGATCCGCCACAGCATGGATCTGATCGATCCGCCGCGCGAGCCGCGCCTGATGGTCTGCGCCACCCACAATTTCATCTGGTTTCTCAACGAGAGCGGCCGGGCCGGCGAAGCGGCCTCCTCCCTCCAGAGCGCCCGCCGGCTGTACCGCCAGGCCGGCGACCGCCAGCACCTGGGCCGCCTGCGCTGGCTGGAAGGCAAGCTCGCCCCCCGCCTCGAAAGTGCCGAGGGGGCCTTGAGCGATGCACGGGACGAGCTGGCGCGGGAAGGCCTCTCCTACGAGGCCGCGCTGGCGGCCATGGATCTCGCCCTGCTCTATGCCGGCGAGAGCAAAGGCATTGCCATGCGCCGCCTGGCGGACCAGATGCTCCCCCTCTTCCGCTCCGGCGCCATGTACCGCGAGACCATGATCGCGCTACTGTCCTTCCAGAAGGACGCGGACAAAATATCCGCCGCCGATTTGATCCGGGAGCTGGGGGATCACCTGCACCGGGTCTGGGAAGAGAAGAACCCCCCCGGGCTGGTACGCTCGATGAGCGCCACTCTCAATCCCCGGCCCGGCTGAAAGCCCGCGCTCCCGCCTCTATAATCCCCCCGTTGAGGAAGCCTCCTTCCTCTTTTCGCTACTCTCCCGAAGGGAGCTCCGTCCATGCACCTGTTTCCCCTCAAGCTGAGCTACAAGATCGCGGCCCTGGCGCCGCAGATCTACGTCCGCGACGCCTCCGGCAACGAGATCCTCTACGTCAGGCAGAAGATCCTCAAGCTCAAGGACAAGATCCGGGTCTTCGCGGACAGCTCCCAGACGAACCAGCTCTATGAGATCGACGCCGACCGCGTCCTCGACTGGTCCGCCCGCTTCACCTTCACCGACACCCAGGGCCGGGTGCTGGGCGCGGTGGGACGCCTTGGCGCCAAGTCCCTGTGGAGGGCCACCTACGAGGTCGCCGACGCCGCCGGCCGCCAGATCTTCCTCATCGAGGAGGAGAACCCCTGGGTCAAGGTGCTCGACCGCCTGCTGGAGGAGATCCCCATCCTGGGTATGTTCACCGGCTTCTTCTTCAATCCACGGTACGACGTCAAGCGAACGGACACCGGCCAGATCGCCCTGCGGCTCTCGAAGCGCCGTTCGTTGCTCGGGAGCGAGTTCGAGATCACCAACGAAGCGGGCCAGCTCCCGGACGACGAGGAAGTGGCGGTGGTCCTGGCCGTGCTGATCATGACCCTACACGAGCGCCATCGCGGGTAGGATGTCTCCATGACCCTCCTACCGGACGCCGGCCTGCTGGCTCGCCTGATCGCCTTCGACACGACCAGTCGCAACAGCAATCTGCCTCTTGCCGACTTCCTGTGCGACTACCTGGACCGGCCGGGAATCCGGATCTCCCGCGTCCCTTCGGAGGATGGTACCAAGACCAACCTCGTCGCCTGGGTGGGCCCCGAACCCACGGGGGACCGGCGGGGGCTGGTGCTCTCGGGGCACATGGACGTCGTACCCGCCGAAGAGGACGGATGGACGAGCGATCCGTTCACTCTGACCGATGATGGCTACCGCTGGATCGCCCGCGGCTCCTGCGACATGAAGGGCTTCCTGGCCCTCGCCACCAACCTCGCCGCCGAAGTGGCCACCGCCGGAGCGGAAACCTGGCGCGCCCCGCTGGCTCTGGTATTCACCTACGACGAGGAGGTGGGCACCCTGGGGGCCAAGCGGCTCACCGAGAGCTTTCCCGAAGCGGCGGCGCTGCCCCGCAGCGCCATCATCGGCGAGCCCACCTCGCTGCGCGTGGTGCGCACCCACAAGGGGCACTTCAAGCTGCGGGTGACCCTGCACGGCATCGCCGCTCACAGCGGCTATCCGCATCTGGGCAGCAATGCCATCGAGCCCGCCGGCCGGGTGATCATGGCGCTCGCAGCCCTGCGCCGGGAGCTCGAGGCCGAGACACCGCTCAATCGCGAGCTGTTCCCGGAGGTCCCCTTCGTGCCCCTCAACGTCGGCACGGTCCACGGCGGCTCGGCCATCAACGTCGTGCCGGACCGCTGCGTGGTGGAGGCCGGGGTCCGCCCGCTGCCCGGAATCACCTCCGCCGAGCTGATTGAGCGGGTGGATCGGGCGGTGCGCGCCGCCGCCGATCCCTTCGTGCCGGAGGTCGAGCTGCTCTCGGACAGCCCGCCCCTGCTCCTGGACGAGGCCGCTCCCATCCACCGGCACCTCTGCGACCTCGTGGGCCAGACGGAGGGAGCCAGCGTCTCCTTCGCCACCGACGCCGGCTGGCTTCAGAGCCTCGGCCTCGACTGCGCCATCTTCGGTCCCGGCACCATCGAGGTCGCCCACAAGCCCAACGAGCATCTGCCGAAAACTGAATTCGCCGCCGCCCGGGAGTTGGTAGCTTGGACCATCCGTCGCTTCTGTAAAACGGGGGCTTGATGTCGCGGATCCTCGCAGCCGATCTGACCTGGACGGGCGACCGGTTCGAATCCGGTATCCAGATCGCCGTGGGCGAGGACGGCCGCATCGAGGATGTGGGCAGTCTGGGCCGGACGCCGGACGTCCGTCTCCCTGGACGTGCCGTGCTCCCCGGCTTCGTGATCGCCCACTCTCACGCCTTCCAGCGCGGCCTGCGAGGGAGGGGCGAGACGTTCCCCCGTGGCAGCGGCAGCTTCTGGACGTGGCGGGAGGCGATGTACGACCTCGTATCGCGGCTCGACGCCGATACCTTCCGCGCTCTCTGCCTCCAGACCTTCCGCGAGATGCGCGCGGCCGGGGTCACCACGGTGGGCGAGTTTCACTACTTCCATCACCAGGTGGAGGGGCCGGACGCCGCCGACTATGAATTCGACGCGCTGGTGCTCGCCGCCGCCGCCGAGGCGGGCATCCGTATCGTTCTCATCCAGTCCTACTACCACACGGGGGCCGTGGGACAGCCGCTGGAAGGAGCGCAGCGGCGCTTCCGCTCCCCGTCGCCCCAAGTCTACTGGGAGCAGATGGAGCGCTTGGCGGGGCTCGTCGATCCTCGCCGGCAGAGCCTCGCGGCCTCGGTGCACAGCCTGCGGGCCGCGGGACCGGAAGACTTGGCGTCCATCTACCAGGAAGCGCGGCGGCGGGACCTGCCGTTCCATCTGCACGTCGAGGAGCAGCAGAGGGAGATCGAGGACGTCATCGCCTTCTACGGCCGGCGCCCCATGGCCCTGCTCCTGGAGACGCTGGGCACGGCCACGGACCTGACGGCCGTCCATTGCACGCATACCGACGCCGAGGAGATGGAGCGCTTCCTGGCCTCGGGCGGTACTGTCTGCCTCTGCCCGCTCACCGAGGGAAACCTGGGCGACGGCATCCCGGGCGCCCCCAGGGCTCATCCGGCGAGCGGAGCCTTCTGCCTGGGCAGCGACTCCAACAACCGCATCTCCCCCATCGAAGAGATGCGCTGGCTCGAATACGGCCAGCGCCTCGCCACCCAGACCCGGGGAACGCTGCGGGACGAAGAGGGAAACGTGGCCAAGCTCCTGCTGGAAGCGGCCACTCTGGGAGGCACCAAAGCCCTGGGGATCGAAGCCGGCCGCATCGCCCCCGGCCAATGGGCCGACCTCGTCGCGATCGATCTGGAATCGCCCGCCCTGGCGGGCTGGACCCCGGAGACGCTGCTGGAGTCCGTGATCTTCGGGGCGACGGAGGAAGTGGTGGCGGCGACGTGCGTGGGCGGGGATTGGGGGGAGCGGCGAAACGTTAAAATTCAGAAGACCTGAGGAGAACCCGGAATGTGCGGACGCTACACACTCAGCTCATCCAGCGACGAGATCGCCCTGCTCTTCGATCTGCACGATCTCCCGCAGGTCATCCCCCGCTACAACATGGCCCCCACGCAGGAGGCGGCGGTGGTGCGGGTTCCGGCTCCGGGGGCGCCGCGCCAGCTCGTGCCGCTGCGCTGGGGGCTCGTCCCCTACTGGGCGAAGGAGGCGGCCATCGGCAACAAGATGATCAACGCCCGCGCCGAGACCATCGCCGAGAAAGCCTCGTTCAAGTGGAGCTTCAAGAAGAAGCGCTGCCTGATCCCCGCGAACGGCTTCTACGAGTGGAAGAAGGAGGGGAAGACCAAACAGCCGTACCTGATCCACCGCCAGGACCGCAAGCCCTTCGCCTTCGCGGGCCTGTGGTCCACCTGGGTGGACAAGGAGCACGGCGGGGTACCCCTTGAGACCTTCACCATTCTCACCACGGACCCCAACGACCTGATGCGCCCTCTCCACAACCGCATGCCGGTGATCGTCGATCCTGAGAATTTCGATCTCTGGCTGGACCCCAAGGTGGAAGACCCCGCAAAGCTCCAGCCCCTCCTCGTTCCCCACGCCGTGGACGGCTTCGAGGCCTTCCCCGTCAGCAAAAACGTGAACAGCCCGGCCCACGACGCGCCCGACTGCGTGGCGCCGCTGGTGGTGGAGCCGTAGTCAGAGCCGCCCTTCGATCCAGTAGACAAACGCAAAGATCCCCACCATCGAGAAGACCAGGGCCAGCTTGGCGCCGATGCCGAGGATCATGCCCAGCCAGGTGCCGAGCCCCACCTTCCCGGCCTGACGAAGGTTGCGAACAGAGAGCCACTCCCCCGCCACCGCGCCCAAAAAGGGGCCGAAGATCAGGCCGGGGATACTGAAGAAGAGGCCCACGATCATCCCCAGGAAGGCTCCCAGCAGGGCGAGCCAGCTCGCTCCCACCCGTTTGGCTCCCCACCGCGACGCCAGGAAGTCCACGACGAAGGTCAGCACCATCAGGACCGCCAGGATTGAGATCGTGACCGGCCCGACCTTCTGAAAACCGTCCGCCCAGGCGGCGCACACCAGCCCCAGGAAGACCAGAGGCGCCCCGGGCAGGGCGGGAAGCACGGTGCCCGCGATTCCCACCAACACCAGGATCGCGCCCAGCAACCACAGAGGATTTTCCACACGGCCTCCTATCCGAGAACTTTGCGGCACAGCTCCTGGAACCTGCGCTTGTGCAAATCTCCGTCCAGGACGTCGTAGTGGTTCGGCACGATCCAGCGGGGATCGAGCGTCAGAACCCTCCGGAGGCTTCCCGGAATCAGCTCCGGCTGGGTGTTGAGGATGGGCGGCGGCCGGTGGGTGTTGAAGAAGTAGCTGGCGAAGAGGTCTCCCGAGAACAGAAGATCGTGACGGGCGCTGTAGAAACCGCAATGACCTGCCGTATGGCCGGGAAGGTGGAGCACCCTCAAGCCCCCCCAGACCGGGAGCTCGTCGCCCTCGCCCAGGGGCACGTCGATCCCCGCCGGCCGGTAGCGGTAGGCCCAGCGGCCCAGGGCCTCGAGACGTCCGCACCAGCGTGCGATGCCCTCATAGGGATAGGTGCCGTCGATATGCCGCTGCTCGGCGGGGTGGCCATACACCGGAGCGCCCGTCCACGCCTTGAGCGCGGCCAGATTTCCGGCGTGGTCGAGATGGCCGTGGGTCAGGAGGATCCCCTGGATGGATTTCGCGTCCAGGCCCAGGCGCCGCATCTGCCGCCTGAGGAACGAGAGCTCTATGGGAGCCATGCCGGTATCGATCAGCCAGGCCCGCTCCCCCTCCACCAGGAGGTGAAAGACGCTCATGACTCCCCGGACGCCGTAGAGGCCGGGGAGGCGAGGGTCCATCATGGGGCGGCCCGCCCCAATCGCCGGTCGAAGAAGTCCGCCGCGGCCTTGTAGGCCGCGAGCCAGCTCGCCGTACGCAGGAAGCCGTGGATCTCGTCCGGCAGGACGAGCTGCTCCACCTCGACGTGCCGCTCGCGCAGCCCCTCCACCAGGTCGACCGTCTCGCGGAAGGAGACGTTGCGGTCGTCGTCGCCATGGATCACCAGCACGGGCGATTTCCAGGTATCGAGCGAGGCCATGGGCGACGACTCGAAAGCCAGCTTCTCCTCTTCCGGTTTCGGATGGTAGTTGGGGATGAAGGTGCGGATGCCCACGTTCCAGTTGTGCACGCCGTGGAGATCCACCCCGGCGGCGAACAGGTTCGACGCGCGGGCGAGCCCCAGCGCCGTGAGGAAGCCGCCGTAGGAGCCGCCCCAGAGGCCGATGTGGGTGGGATCGACGTCCGGCCGGTTGCGCAGGTACAGCCCGGCCCCCAGCACGTCGTTGAATTCGCTCGCGCCCGTGGCCCCCTGCGCGGGAGCCGCGCGAAACGACAGGCCATACCCCGTGCCGGAGCGGTAATTCACCGCCAGCACCACATAGCCACGGGATGCCAGATACTGGTTCATGGCGTAGGCGTTGTTGTAGTAGCCATTGTAGTGCCAGCCCAGCAGCATCTGCCGGTGGGAGCCGCCGTGGAAGAAAAGCAGGCCCGGCCGCCGCTCCCCCGGCTTCAGGCCCGGGGGCAGGAAGAGCTGGCCGTGGATGCGCATCCCGTCCGAGGCATTGAAGATCAGTGGCTGAGGCTCGACGAGGGCGCTCTCGGGGAAGTCCGAGGGAATGGCGCCCGCGGCCAGCGGCCGGGCCTCGCCGCCACCCACCTGGATCACCGCCTCGGCCGGCCGCTTCGCTCCGGAACGCAGATAGGCCAGCGCCTTCTCTCCAAGGGCCACCGGCAGCCACTCGATGCCCGTTCCCTTCGTGAGCTGGACGGGCCGCCCGCCCGCCACGTCGACTCGCCAGAGGTGGCGCCGGTCGAGGTCGTCCTGGTTGGAATTGAAAACGACCTGCCGGCGGTCCGGGGTGAGGTTGACGGTCTCGATCTCGAAATCGCCCGGCGTAAGCAGGGTCGCGGTCCCAATCGATCCCGACGGAGAAGCCGGAACGGAGTAGAGATGAAGCCAGCCGTCCTTCTCCCAAGGGAAGACCAGGCGGTCTCCCGCGGCCCATTGGATCTGGTTGGCGGCCACCATCTCCGCGAACGCGCTCCCCGGCCCAGGATCGGCCCGCCAGGCGGTCTTCGCCTGACCGGTGAGGACGTCCGCGACGAGGATGGACCACGGCTCGGCGCTCGGGTTGGCGTGGAACAGCGTGACCTTGGACGAGGCCGGGACGCGCAGGAACGCCAGGCGCACGCCGTCCGGCGACCACGCGGGCTCGTCGTCGGAATCCACGGTCGGGGCCATCCAGCGCAGGGTCTTCGCCGCCAGGTCGTAGACGCCGACGAAGCCATGGTCGCCGCGGTCGCTGACGAAGGCGAGCTTCGAGCCATCCGGAGAGAAGCGGAGCTGCCGTGCACCGCCCCGGGCCTCGACCCAGACCGTGGACTCGCCCTTCCCGGCGAAAGGTGCCCACAGAATCTTGCCATGATTGACGAAGGCCACGCCGTCCCCGCGGGGGGAGACCGCCGCGCCATACCCCGGCCCTACTTTCACGGGAGCCGGGGCTTCGGTGCCGTCGACGGCGAGGCGCCAGACGACCTGCTCGGCGCCCGCCGGATCGCTCGTCGGGTTGGGAACCTCCCCCTGCCGGTTGGCGCCACCGCCGCGGATGTAGATGAGAACCTTGGCGTCCGGAGTCCATTCGAGACCGCCGAGCTGCTGGCCGTCGTCCGAGGTGTAGCGGGTGACCTGACGCCCCTTGTACTCCGGGGGCTCGGCCACCCAGAGGTTACGCACCCCGTTGGCGTTCTGGACCCACGCGAGCTTGCCGCCCACGGGAGATGCCAGCAGTTCCGAGGGGAAAGGCGCCGCCAGCAGCCCCTCCAGAGTGACCGCGGGCCGGGCAGCCCGTGGTAGAGAAGCCAGCAGAACAATGGCGAAGACGAGGACCAGACGAGCGCGTTCGCAGAGCATCACCCCTCCAGGTCGGGAAGCCCGGTCAACCGGAGGGGGTATTGTGTCCCAGGATGGGGGGCTTGGGGAGATCCGCTGCCCGTCTCCCCTACTCCCCCGGCTCCTGGAACCGCAGCGACGGGTCGTGCTCGGCGCGGCGGAGGTAGGCGGCGATGCCGTTGACCAGGGCGAGGCTGACCCGCTCCGTCTCCACGGCTTGCCTGAAATAAGCCAGGGCCGCCAGGGCTTCGCGGTGGATGTGAAGGGAGGAGAAGATCGGCACCATCTCCGCAGCGAGCCGCTTCAGGTCCGCCATCCTCTCCTGCTCCGCGTAAAGAACGGCAAGCTCAAGGGAGACCAGGGCGGTGTCATAGGGAATACCCTCGTGGATGAAGCCGTCACGGGCGGACAGGAACAACGACTCCGCGGGCTCCACCTGGCCCAGCCCATAAGAGATCTTGCCCTTCACCCACTTGCGGCGATTCTGCGACCAGGCGTCCGGAAAACTGCGATATAGGGAACGGGCCTCGCGATAAACCCTTTGCGCCTCCAGGTAACGACCGGAGGCCGCGAGATAGTCGATCAGGTTGTGGCGGGCACAGAGTAAAAGCCGCGGCTCCTGCTCGGGATCAATCAGCTCGACCGCCTGAAAGAGGATGGGGATCCCTCTCTCAGGATCTCCCGCGTAGTGATACACGGTCGATAGGTTGACCAGAGACCTGCCGGCCCGATGCCGCTGGTCGGTTTCCAGGAAGATCGCGACCGCCCGCCGCAGGAGCTTGAAGGCTTGCTCAAAGCGTCTCTGATGTCGCCGTAACGAAGCTTCGAGATCGAGGAGAATCGCACGCTCCAGCCGGTCCTGGGTGCCCCGCTGCAGATGCTCGTAGGCCGTGACAAAGGCTTCGTCGGCTGCCTGGAGATCCGACCTCAGCCGGTGAGAGTTGCCGATGTAACCCCAAGCCCGAGCCCGGAGATCCTCGATGAGCGCCTCGCCATAGAATTGAGCGTCCAGGTGCTCGGAAAGCTGTAGTGCGAGAAGACCCAACTCCTCGCCACGAGCGGGAAGATTGATCCCGGCTTCCAGACTGCGCTCAAGGAGCAGCTCAAAGAGACCCCAGGAGTGAAAACGCGGCGAGCGCAGCAGGAGATCCCGTTGCTCGAGGGGGTGCCGCGTCAGCTCCACGAAGAGGCCAGGTGCCTCGGCTCGCTCTTTCGCCAGGGCACGCTCGCGGTCCAGGAGCTCCTCTCCCTCCGCCGGAGCGGGTCCACTGTCGGCGGACCTTCGGGGCCACGGCAGGATGTCCGCCGTCTTCTTCGACATGGCTCGCTGGCGTACGAGGCCCTGGAAGCGCCGCCGGCAGATGACACACCCAATGAGGTGGTCCACCACCTCCAGGTGCGGCCTGGACAGCGACACGAGGAACTCCTCCAAGGTGAATCCATTGGGGTGGATCTTCAACGCGGGGTCCTCCTCTCCGGAAAGCAAAGTATGAGACGCATGACGATTCCGCCTCTACAACATTAGTTACCGCAGAGGGACCAAACGTGACAACGCGAACCCACAAAAAATAAGCGCCGGCCGGGGACCGGCGCCCCTGAAGATTCTAGAGGCCCTACTTATAGCCGTTCGGGTCCATAGAACTACCCAGGTCGATACCTGCATTCGGCGAAAAAGTGTTCATCTGTCCATTGGGATCCATCGAGCTTCCCTCTTTTTCCCAGATGGCCGTCAATCCAGGAGTGCCGGCTGGGGCGGCGGGGAGGACAAAGGATGCGAACCAGCTCCAGGCGGCGGCGAGAAATCCCTCGGACCGGGAACCCCCCGCGGCGTGAACGGGCGGCAGGGCGTACGCGGAAGACGCAAAGAGAACGGATAAAACGAGCACCAGGGCAGCCGAACGGATCTTTTGAGACATGACGGGCCTCTCCTTTGGGCGGACCATCTTTAAGCGGCCTTCATGGCCACCTACATCCCCCCTAATGCAAAGAGTGACACTTCTTCCCTAAAAGCGGTCCCGTTGCTCGAAGATCACCACCAGGTTCGCGGAAAGAGAGGAAAGAGAGGGGCAGGCGAAGGCACGCCTTATGGACACCGGAAGGAGGAGAGGGGCAGTGGGTGGAGGCTGCAGGAGGGGAGCGAGGGGCTCAGCGCTCGAAGCGTCCCACGAAGGCGCTGCGCTTTCCCGGGCTGCTCCACGTCTTGCCGAGCTCGGCGCCGCGGAAGGCGTGGGCCAGGGTCACCGCCGGCATCGCCTCGGCCGTGGGCGTCAGCGGAGGATAGTAGACCTCCTCGTTCCCGCAGACGTGGTCGTGGTGGTTGAGCGCCCGGGTGCGCAGCTCCACCTCGGTGCCGGCCGTCAGGCTGGCGATCCCCGAAAGGGTCGAGGTGACCGCATGACCCGGATGCGCCCCCGGCAGGGCGCCAGTCTCGACGGTCAGCGCGATGGGAACGCTCTCGACGGAGACGACGTCCGACAGGAGATCGCCTCCCATCTCGTGGGCGAGGCCCAGCAGCGCCGTCTTCTGAGCGGCGTCGGCCCGCTCGTCCACCAGCAGGACGGACCGCGCCGGCAGCGGGCTGCGGGTGGGGTCGCCCAGCGTCGCCGCGGCTCGCACCACCGCCACGACGGAGAGCCCGTCGATGGCGACGCCCTTCCAGGCGCCCTGGCGCACCCGCCAGGCGAAGACCGCCTCGGCTCCAGCCGTGTTCACCTCGGAGTTGGCGAAGCAGGGGCCGGTGTAGACGTCGGAGGTGCGGGCCTCCAGATAGTCGCCGGAGACCGACGGCGCCGCCAGACAGACAGGAGCCGCGGCGAGCAGCAGGATCAGACCGAGGATTGGATGCTTCATGGTGCTTGCCTCCGTAACTGGAAACCCGAGCCCGGACGAGAAGCTTCCCGCCGGCCCTACACCGGGTTGAAGCACCCCCGGCCATCACAGCAGTGGGCCTCGGTGGCGACCTCGCCGTCGGGGCCGAGGCAGGTCATGGTGTGGCTGCACCAGAACAGGCCGTCGCGCATGTTGGGGATCGACGGATCGGGCTCGACGTCCACGTACATGCCCTTCCAGCGCAGATGCAGGCAGCACATCTGCCGTCCCGACGCGGGCTTGCTGACGGGTTCCATGGCTTCAAGCCCCCTCTTCCGTGAGGCCCGCGGCGGCGATCAGGGCCCGCTTCACGGCCACCCGCGCGAGCTGAATCTTGTAGTTGTTCTGGGAGAGGGCCTTGGCCTTCGCCACCGCCGCCTCTCCCGCCTTCGCCGCCAGATCCAGATCCACGGTCTTCCCCATCAGAAGCTCCTCGGCCTCCGTGGCGGCCCAGGGCACCGGCGCCACCTGGCCCAGGATCACCCGCGCCCGCGTCACCTTGCCGCCCTCGAGCTCCAGGGAAACGGCCGCCGTCGCCAGCGACCAGTCGAGAGTCTGCCGCTGGCGCACCTCGTAGCTCGCGACTTTACGTCCGCCAGCCGGCGGCAGCACGACCTCGGTCAGCATCTCCCCCGGCCGCAAGTCGTGCTCCCGCTCCCCTTCCGTCTTGGGAATCCGGTAGAGCTTCTCAAGGTCGAGCCAGCGCTCCCCCTGGGGACCGAAAAGGACGACCTGCGCCCCCGCGGCGATCAGCAGCGGCGCCAGCGTCGAGGGCTGGACGAAGTAGGCCGGCCCGTCGTTGCCCAGGATGGCGTGGTAGCGGTTGTCGCCGTCCACCACCATCGACTTGCCGTCGCGCTGGGCGAGGAGGCCGAAGCCGTTGCGGAAGTACCAGCAGCGGGGGCGCTGAAGGAGATTGCCGCCGACGGTCGCCACGTTGCGGATCTGGGGCCCGGCCACGCGCCCCGCGGCGGCGGTGATCGCCGGGTACTCGAAGCCGAGGGCGGCGTCGGCCGAGAGGTCATCCACCGTCGTGAGGGAGCCGATGCGGAGCTTTCCGCTGGACTTCTCGCTGCGCACCCCCACGAGGCCCCCCACGCTTTTGAGGTAGACCACCCGGCCGGGAGTCTCGATGCGGTCCTTCATCAGGCCCAGCAGATCGCTGCCGCCAGCCAGGAAGGTGGCCCGGGCCGGATCGGTGCCGCGCAGCTTCACGGCCTGCTCGCGGGTCTTGGGGCTCGCCAGCTCGAAGGGTTGCATCAGGCGGTCTCCTTCTTCGTGGCATTTGCGGCATTCGAAGCCAGCGCGTCGAGCACCCGCCGGGGGTTGAGCGGCAGGAAGGGAACGCGGACCCCGATGGCGTTGGCCACGGCGTTGGCGATCGCGGGGCCGGGCGAGACCACCGGCGGCTCGCCGACGCCGATCACGCCGCGCTCGTCATAGCCTGGGCCGGTCATCATGTGCACCACCAGCTCGCCCACGTCGGCGATGCCGGCCATCTTGTAGGACTCGAAGTCGGTGGTCAGCACCTGGCCCGTCACCGGATCCAGTACCTTCTCCTCCGAGAGCGCGGCCGAGATGCCCATGATCATGCCGCCGTAAACCTGGCTCTCGGCCGTCTTCAGGTCGATGATCAAGCCGCAGTCCTGCACCGCCACCATCTTGTTGATGCGGACGACTCCCGTCTCCTCGTCCACCGAGACGTCCGCCATCTGCACCCCGCCGACGCCGCTGGTGGTGAGGTCCCCCGTCCCCGGATTGGCTCCCGTGGCGGTGATCGGCGTCTGGCCGAAGAGCGCCAGGGCCTGGCGCCAGGTGAGGCTCTTGGCGGGATCGGCCTTGACGCGGATCTTCCCTTCCGCCGCCTCCAGCTCCTCCGGTTTGACCCCGAGCTCCGGCGCCGCCTTCTCGAACAGAGTGACGAGCAGGTTCTGCGCCGCCCGCCGGGTGGCCGAGCTGACGCCGCCCACGGTCGTGCTGCCGCCCGAGCCGCCGGAGGCCGGGTAGCGGCTGTCGCCCAGGCTCACCTTGACCCCATCGAGAGGCAGCCCCAGCGAGTCCGCGAGGACGATGGCGATGACCGTGCGGGTGCCGGTGCCGAGATCCTGAGTCGCGATCTTCGCCTCCGCGATGCCGTCCGGATGGACCGTCACCTCGCAGTTGCTGCGATGGCCGCGCCCACCCCAGGTGTGGAGGGAGAGGCCGAGGCCGCGCTTGATCGCACCCTTGGTTGAATCCCCCCGCGGGTGCCAGCGCTGGCGCCATCCCATGAGGTCGTCCGCGATCTGCAGCTCCTCGCGGTAGACCTTCTCGAACTGGCCTGAGATTGAAAGGTTCTGGATGACGAAGTCCAGGGGGTTCATCCCCAGGGCCGCCGCCAGATCGTCGAGGGCGCTGAAGGTGAGAAAGGCCCCCTGGGGATGATTGGGCGCCCGCCAGGCCCGCGCGCTCGCCCGGTTCGTGGGCACCGACGTGTGCTTGTGCCGCCGGTTGGGGACCTGGAAGATGTAGGGAATGGGCGGGTTGCCCGCGCCACCGGGGCCGCCCGAGGCCCAGGACGTCGAGCGCCAGGCGACCAGGGTGCCGTCCTTCTTCGCGCCGACCTCGATCTCGCCGTAGGCCGAAGGCCGGTCGCCGGCGACCGTGATCTCCGCCCGGCGGTCCAGCATGAGCTTCACCGGAGCGCCGGCCAGCTTGGCCAGCTTGGCGCACTCGATGCCCCAACGGTCGACGCTGAACTTGCTGCCGTAGCCGCCGCCCATGTACTCGGTCATCACGTGGACGTTGGCAGCCGGAATGCCGAGCCCCTCGGCGAACTGCCCGGCGAGCCCGGCCACCGCCTGAGTGGAGCACCAGGCGTTGAGCGTGTCGGGTCCCGTCCACTCGCAGATCTGGCCGTGGGCCTCCATGCAGTTGTGGGCCACTGGCGGCATGCCGTAGGTGCCCTTGATCTTCACCTCGGCGGTGGCCATCGCCCCGTCGGGATCGCCCACCACCTCCTCCGCGCCGGCGTTCACCTTGGGAGCCTTGGTGGGATCCGCCTCGTTGACGAAGTGCGGCAGCACCTCGTACTCGACCTTGATGGCGCGCAGCGCTTCCTCCGCCAGCGCCTCGCTGGTGGCGGCGACTCCCACCACCTCGTCGAGCGCCCACTGGATCTCCGTGCCGGGACCCTGGATCACCCGCACGGCCTTGACGCCCGGCATCTTCTCGGCAGCCGAGACGTCGATCGACTTGATCTTCGCGTGAGCGTGGGGACAGCGCAGGATCTTGCCCCACAGCACCCCCTGCGGCAGCAGGTCATAGGTGTACTTGGCCCGGCCGCTCGCCTTGGCGGGACCGTCCAGACGGGAGATCCGCGTACCGAGGAGATGGCGATCCTTGGCCTCCGGCCAGAAGTACTCAACCACGGCCCACCCCCTTCGGCTCCTTGGGAGGCTCGGCGTCCTTCTTCTTGTCCTTCTTGTCGTCCTTCTCGTCGTCGGCGGCCTCCGCGGCCGCGGCGGCGAGCACGGCTTGGCGCATGCCGGCGTAGGTGCCGCAACGGCAGAAGTTGCCGGACAATCCGTGGTGGATGTCCTTGAGCGTGGGGTTGGGATTGTGATCGAGGAGCGCGCTCGCGGCCATGATGAAGCCCGGAGTGCAGAAGCCGCACTGCTGGGCGTCGTTCTCTACGAAGGCGGCCTGGATCGCGCCGAGCGCGCCGGGCCGGCCGAGGCCCTCGACCGTCTGAATGGGTGTGTACTGAGCGGTGATCGCCAGGACGCTGCAGGCGTAGACGGGGTCGCCGTCGAGCAGAACCGTGCAGGCGCCGCAGGTGCCGCGATCGCAGACGCGCTTGGCGCCCGTCAGCTCGAGCTCGTCGCGCAGGGCGTCGAGCAAAGTCGTGCGCGGCTCCAGCAGGAGGTCCATCGGCTTGCCGTTGACCCGCAGCCGCATCGGCACCGGCCCCGGACCCCAAACCTCGACTCCGGCCTCCATCCGCGGCGCATGTGCACCCTTCTTCGCCGCCTCCAGCATCTCCCCGGCCAGCAGCCCGGCGCCGCCCAGGGCGCCCGCCACCGCGCCGCCGCGGAGGAAATCACGGCGGGAAAGCCCTTCCGGGGGCCTTGGAGAATCCTCGCGCTTCTCATCCCTGGCCATTCGCCGCCTCCTTCGGGAGCTAGATTACCTCAAGCCGCCTTGACCCGGTCCGCCCCGTCCGCCGTCAGGTAATACCACGTCCCCGCCGGGTTGGCCTTCAGCCACCCCTTCGCCACCATCCCCTTGAGCGGCCCATCGACGTCGGTGCCGGCCGGCATGATGACGCGGATGGCCTGCGCCCGCATGCCATAGCCGGCCTGGATGGCCCCCGCCGTGTGGCACCTCTCCTTGAAACGAGCGAGGATGACTTGCTCCGCTTTCGCTGAATCCATGGGTCCCCTCCAGAAAATCCGGCTGATTCTAACCGCCTTTTCCCTCGAACGTCTCCCGCCACCCCCTCCCAATGTAGAGACGCCCCGTGTCGGAGGGAACCTCCGGTGGGGGCGTCTCCGGGGCGGCGATGACACCTGACTCCTCGAAGACTGTCCGCGGGCACAGGGCTCCTGATTTGCCTTGATGCCGCCGGGACGATCCCTTCCGGTTTGAATCGTTGTCGCCGCTTCGGAGACGCCCCCACCGGAGGTTCCCTCCGGCACGGGGCGTCTCTACATTGGGGAGGTCATCACTAGGGGGAGAAGAGGAAGAAAGACAAAACCGCGACACCGAGAGCCCGTAGGGCGGCATTCCTGTAGCCCCGGGTGGAAAGAGGCGGAGCCGCCTGGGAACCCGGGGTTGGGTGCGGCGGCTGCGCTCCGTCCACCAAGCCTCCCGCCGTCACGACGCCCTCCCCCCAAACGTCTCCCGCCACCCCACACTCCCCCGCACCAGCGCCAACGCCCGCTCCAGCCGCTCCTGATTCTCCGGCTTGACCAACCACGTGCTCCGCCCGGAAGGATGCGGCAAGGGGATCACCTCGAAGGTCACGTCGCCCCTCGCCACCTGAAAGGAGCTTCCCACCCTCTCATGCAACGGAGCGGGCTCGGGAAGGAACACCTTGATGGCGAGCTGCCCCACCGGCAGGACCGTGGCGGGGCGGATCAGTCTCAATTCTCTTTCCAGGTACGGCGCGCAGTTGGCGATCTCCTGCGGGCTGGGGACGCGGTCGCCCCCTTGTGGGGCGCGGCCTGGAAAGCAGCGGGCCACGGCGCAGATGTACGCCCGGCGGCGGAACTCCTCCTCGGGCGCTCCGAGACGGGCGAACCAGGAGAAGAGGCGCGTCCCGGCCGTGTAGGCGAAGGGGCGCTGCTCCACGACCTCCTTCGGTCCCGGCGCCTGCCCCACCAACATCAAGCGCGGCCAGGACTCGGGCCTCGCCGCCACCGGCGGCGGCTCCACGGCGGGGCAGATCCTGCAGCCCCGCACCTGGATCAGATGATGGTCGAGCGCCTCCCAGCCGGCACCCTCGCCTACGACCGGCAAAGGACTCACTTTACGGGGCCGTCCCCTTGGCGGGCGAGCCCGCCACGAGCTCGGCGGCGCCGGCCGCGAGAGCCTCCGGCACGATCTCCACCGCCGGCTCCCACCAGTCCGCGCCGGCCCCGAACATCTCCCCCTCGTGGGCGCAGGGGGAGGCGACATGGTCGCGGCCATACATCCCCTTCCCCGCGTGCTTGCCGCGGTGGAGGGGGAAGATGGTGGAGCACACCAGGCAGAAGCGCCCGATGGTACGGCCCCGCTTCTCTTCGGGAACCTGACTCTCGGGCGCCGCGTGAGGCATTCTGAACATGGCCGTCTCCAGACAGGTGGGTCGTTTTTCAGCGGGCCGCGAGCAGCTCGGCCCGGGAGAAGAAGAAGGCGAGCTCGATGGCGGCGTTCTCCGGCGAGTCGCTGCCGTGAATGGCGTTGCGCTCGATGGACGTGCCATAGAGCTTGCGGACCGTTCCGTCCTCGGCCTTTGACACATCGGTAGCACCCATCACCTTGCGGAGCTGGGTGACGGCCTCCTCGCGCTCCAGGGCCACGGGAATCACCGGGCCGCTGGTCATGAACTCCACGAGGCTGCCATAGAACGGCCGCTCCTTGTGCACCTCATAGAAGGCCTTGGCCTGCGCCTCCGTGAGATGGAGAACCCGGAGGCCCCGAATGGTGAAGCCTTCCTTTTCGAGATGGGCGAGAACTTTGCCCGCGTTGCCGGCCGCCACGGTGTCCGGCTTGAGAATGGCGAGAGTGGTCTGCATGGATTCGTCGTCTCCGTAAAGAATAAGGTAGGGCCGGACCGGCCGGCCGGGGGCATTGTAAGTTGTGGAGGGCATCCCGCCAACTACACGGCTTCGATGTCCCCTTCCGCGCCTTCGATCCGGAATACCTCGCCCACCAGCTCCACGACGCCGTCCGGACCCAGGAGCACGGCCGAGCCGGCGGGGATCCCGAGGCCCCAGCCCACCCCCGCGCCGTCCAGCATCTTGCGCAGCCGGCGGTCGTGACCCGGATCGAAGTTGGGCTCCACCACCCCGTCCGGCAGCCAGCCGAACCCGGGGATGAGATCGCCCTTGAAGATGCTGCGGGCGAAGCGCCCCGCGCACTGGGCGGCGGCGGCGATGGCCACCACCAGACCGCCGGAAGCGATCTTCTGCGCCAGGGCCGCGGCGGCCGGCGTGTCCTCGATCGCCTCCAGCAGGTGATCCGTCACTCCGCCGCCGAGGTAGACCGCCGCCACATCGCGGATGCGCTCCGAGTTGCGCCCCCGCCGGCCGTCCCGAGAGCGGTAGATGGGAATGATCTCCACCTCGCGCTCGAAATCCGCCATGTACTCCGCGAAGTGCCGAGGATAGTCGTTCGACCCCGAAGCCGCCGGAATGAACCCGATCGGCCCCGGCGGCGCCTTCTCCAGCCACGTCCGGTCCGCGTCCTCCGTCTCCCCAAAGCTGAACTCGCCGCCCCCGATAAGGGCCAGCCAGCCGGAGCCGGGGATGCGTTGGATGGGGTTGGGCATGATGTGGAGCTTATCCTTTGTCAGGGTGGAACGGATGCGGATCCGACTGACGGAAAAGAAGATCCGGGACTTGCGGCCACCGGTGCTCCGGCGGGCATCCTACACGATCGCCCGATCAAGACCGCGACCCCCTTCAAGGATGCCCAGGAAGGATGGCCCAAAGGACTCTGTCCGCCCCGAAGGGGCCAAGGCATGTAGCCCGGGGCTGGCGCTTTTTGCCAGCCCCGGGAGTCCACGGCCTCAACGCCCTCAAGCCCCAAAGGGGCGGCGGCAGTTCCAACAATCCAAGGCGGCCGCTTATAGCCAGATCGAGCGCCATTACCCCCGCCTCCCGACAGCACCACACCGATGTTGACGAGGAGAAGGGAACGGTGTAGCGTATCTACGTTCAATAGAATGAATGATATACATATTTTCCCATCGGAAGCCTGAGAGGCGTGGAGGCTGGCGAGAAGGCTTTGGAGGAGCAGACGGATAGAGTTGATGTTGAGGTTAAGCGGCTAGAAGAGCATACGTAAATTTATGGGCCGTTCCCACTGCGAGGCTGTTCAAAACCGGCTAGCTATGATGGAGGGTGTTCAACGAGAGCAGTCCCTCCTCGCCAAGCGCATGCTAGAAGCTTGTGAAGGTGCTTTTTACGGCGTAGACCTACTGGCGGTTACAGCTCTTAATCGGTCACTCGCCCACTGCGGCGGCATTAAGGTCCTCATTGAGGCATGGAACATTATGTGTGCTGGCGTTGTACTTCGCCTCCAACTTGATACCGTACTCCGATTCTACGCAGCAACCCTCGTTGAGGATCCGCAAGAGTTTGCCTTCGCCGTGCTTGAAGGTCAACCCATCAAGAAGATGAAGTCTAAAGATGGGAAACTCTTACAGGACGCCTACCTCGTCCAGAGATTGGGGGAGGAGTATCCGTGGATTCCTCGTGTTTATAAGGAGACCTCGGGGTACGTGCACTTTTCAGACAAGCATATGCTGACGGCATTGTTCCACGACGCACAGCGTGGACTTCGGATGAAGGTTTCACCTATTGATGAAGAAACCCCCGAGGAACTCTACCTCGAGATCGTTGAAGCCTTTTTGGCTACTACCGACATTCTGACAAGATACATTGAAGGATGGGTATCTGCCAAGAATACACCCGAAATGATCGAAGGCGCGAGGAAAGCACGGGAGAAGTTGAAGCCGCTTAACCCGGCTGCTCCATCGGACCAGAAAACTCCGCTTTCCGGCCGCTGAGCAGCGTACCCGCCAAAACAGGTGCCTGTGTCTTTCGCCTCCCCCTGCGCTCACGAGGGGGAGATGTTCGAGGCCGGGGCGGTGGCCGCTGAGCGGAATCACGTTGGCCATCAAAGCAGGAATCCATGAATACAGACCTTGGTCGGACATTGATTTCCAGGAAGTCTGGTCGCGAGAAATTCCGGGATGGATCGAAGGAGCTCGATTTCGACTTGCTGAGCTTCTGGCAGTGGAGCGCTTCCGACCTCCTGAGCAACGCGACGCGCGGAATCGTGGCCGAGTACTTGGTGGCTCGTGCACTCGATGCGGATCCCAATGGAATCCGCGATGAGTGGGCAGCCTATGACCTCACGACAAAGGATGGTACGAAGATCGAGGTCAAGTCCGCCGCGTACCTCCAGAGTTGGTATCAGGGTAAGCTCTCTCGGATCTCCTTTGTTGTACCGAAGACGAGGGCTTGGGATCCTTTGACAAACCTCTTGGCCAAGCAACCTGCCCGTCAAGCGGACGTCTATGTATTTGCCCTACTGTCCCACCAAGATAAACAAACAGTCCAACCTTTGGATGTCAGTCAGTGGGTCTTCTACGTCCTTCCAACCTCGGTGCTTGACGGAAGAACCCGAAGCCAGCACTCGATCACAATGGCGACCCTGTGCAAGCTGTGTGAACGATCTGTGGGGTACCAGGATCTGAGAGGGGCGGTGGAAGAGGCGGCAAAGCGCCAGAAGGAGTCTGCGGCTGGCCCCGCGGTTGCGGAGGCCGACGCCGCCGGTGAACAGCCTTAAGGACTTGGACGAAGCCCGCCAGTTGAGGCTAGTTGAGCCTGTCGAAAAACCTTCCCGCCGGCCCAACGGGTCGGGAGATCCCAGCCCAGGGCCGAGGCCGGAGGCCGACGCCCTGGGTGAGAGATTGACAACCCCTTGCGGCCTGAAGGGCCGCGAGACCGTAGGCCCGGCGTTGGAGGAGGCGTGCAGGTTCTCGCGACCCTTCAGGCCGCAAGGATGGGGGGTGCCCTTTTTCCCAGGGCGTCGGCCTCCGGCCTCGGCCCTGGGCTGAGATCTCTCGACCCGTTGGGCCGAAGACAGTCGCCAGTGTCTTTAGCCGGTCCAACGTGCGCACAGCAAATGCGCGAAGACGCCAACGCGTCTCCGCTGAGCGCCAGGCTCTTCTTGGCCGACGCTCTGGGTGGAGAGATCGACAACCCCGAAAAAAGGAGCCACGGTCTTTGGAAGCATTCTCCCGCCGACAAACCGCAATGCGTTAGGCCGACCCAACGGGTCGGGTTTCTCAAAGGTACGGACCCGAAACGAGCGGGGAGATGCCATTCCCCAGTAGGGGATCGCTTTCCCCACTGGAGAAAAAGCTTGCCCAACTGGGGAGAGGAGTTTCCCGACTGGGGAGAGGCTTGCCCAACCGGGGAGAGGAGTTCCCCCACTGGGGAGGGGCTTGCCCAACTGGGGAGAGGGTTTTCCCCACTGGGGAGACGCTTGCCCAACTGGGGAGAGGAGATCCCCGGTGGGCTTCCCACCCTTATCCCAGGGCGTCGGCCTTCGGCCTCGGCCCTGGGCTGGGATCTCCCGGCCCGCTGGGCCGATGGGGAGGTCTTCCGACAGCACCGATGTTGACGAGGGGAAGAGAAACGGTGTAGCGTATTTATGTTAAATAGGATGGGATGGCATACATCTTTTTGCACGGGAAGCCTGAGAGCGTGGTCTCAAAAGGAGCGACAGCCACGCCTACGTCGCCGGGAAGGCGTTGGAGGAGCAGGCGATATAGATATAGTTGACGTTGAGGTCGGGCTGGGCGGTATAACCCCGCCTGCACTTTAACTTTGAGGATAGCCACATGGAACCAGTCGAGAAGCGCTCTGATTCGAGAAGCGTGTTCATTGCCGCGACCCCGGCACAGGTTTTCGCCGCGATGAGCGATCCGGAACGCATCGCCCGCTGGTGGGGACCTGATGGATTCACGAGCACGATCCACCAATTCGACTTCCGGCCAGGCGGTACTTGGCTACTCACCCTGCACGGGCCTGACGGGAAGGACTATCCGAACGAGAGCCGCTTCACGCGCCTCTCTCCCGGCGAAATCTTCGAGATCGATCATGTGTCCGGTCATCACTTCGTTCTTTCCATAGAGCTGCAGCCGTCTGACCATGGCACTCGGGTCCATTGGCGACAAACCTTCGACACGGTTGAGCACTACGAGGAAATTGCCCAGTTCTTGGCAGGAGCCAATGAACAGAACTTGCAGCGCCTGACAACCGAGGTTCTGCGCTCGCCCAATAATGTAGGAGCTCCATGAAGAAGATGGCGCCGGCTGCAAGCCCGGAGGCGTATGTCGAGGCCTTGACCGGTTGGCGTGCCGAGCTTGTGAAGAGTCTTCGCTCCTCGGTTCGTGCTGCGGGGGCCCTGGAAGAGGCGGTGAAATGGGGTCATCTCGTGTACGCGTCGAACGGACCGGTCTTGCTGATCCGCGCGGAGGATGACCGCGTTCTGCTCGGCTTTTGGCGTGGAAAGCGCTTGCTCGGAATCGAGCCACGCCTCAAGCCGGGAGGCAAGTACGAGATGGCGAATCTGGAGCTGCGAGAGGGTATGACGGTCGCGCCGGCGGCCGTGCGTCGCTTGGCGCGGGAGGCGATCGCCCTCAACGACAGCCTCGGCGATCCAAGGCTGGACGCCCGTCGGTAAAGCGCGAGCCTTGGAGGAACAGATTGATGAGGAGGCCTGATGCGACGTGACGCGTGGGCGGGAGTGGCTCTCTCGCTGCTGTTGTCGTTGGCAAGTCCCTGCGTTGCGCAGACCGCCTGGCAGCCATCGCCGGGCCATAAGCAAGTGCCGATATGGCCGGGCGTGGTCCCTGACGCGCGGCCCGTCGAGGGACCCGAGGAGTCCGGGACGGTTGTAGGCGCCGATGGTAGCAAGAAGCTCGTGGCCGGCAGGCCGTGGATCTATGTCGGCAAAGTCTCGCAGCCGACGATGACCGTCTACTCCCCGGAGGGAAGCAACACGGGCGCTGCCGTCGTCGTGTTCCCCGGCGGGGGCTATAACGTTCTGGCCATCGATCTTGAAGGCACGGAAGCCTGTGACTGGCTGACGTCCAAGGGAATCACGTGCGTGCTGCTAAAATACCGCGTGCCGTGCGCGAAATCCGGACCGTACCGGGATTGCCTGACGGCGTTGCAAGATGCGCAGAGGACGCTGGGGCTGGTGCGCTTCCACGCCGCGGAGTGGCATATCGATCCGCATAAGATCGGCGTGCTCGGCTTTTCGGCAGGCGGGCATATGGTCGCCACGACGAGCACGCATTTCGAGAAGCGTCTCTACCCGGCTGTCGACGCGGCCGACAAAGAGAGCTGCCGTCCGGATTTTGCGGTGGCTCTCTATCCGGGGCATCTGGCGGTCCCCGAAAAGAACTTCGCGTTGAACCCCGATCTTCAGGTCACCAGCCGGACGCCGCCTACGTTCTTGCTACAGGCGGAGGACGATCCGGTCGATCCGGTAGAGAATTCGCTCGTCTATCATGCGGCGCTAAGGAAGGCTGGAGTACCCGCGGAACTGCATTTGTACGTGAAGGGCGGGCATGCCTTTGGCCTGCGCCGCACGGAATTTCCGATTACGGGATGGCCTCGGTTGGTGGAGGCGTGGCTCGGGACGATTGGGATGATTTCGAGGTAGGTCTGAGCGCGCCTCCCGGCGAAGACGCGCCCCAAAATGTTCCGGAGACGGCGAAGACGACCCTTCGAAGGAGACGCCCCACGGGGTAGCTCGCGCTACCCTCCGGGCGTCTCTACGATGGGGTACACGAGGTCATCGTTCTTGCTGTTCTCCCTCTTCTCCCGGCGGACGGGGGGGGAGGCTGGGAGAAGAGGGCCGGGGTGATGAGGGTGCCCCAGAATCGATAACGTTCCCGACCCCGCCCCCTACGCTCCCAGCGCCTTCGCCATCGTCTCGCCCATCGCCGCGGGCGACTCGACGACGTGGATCCCCGCCGCCTTGAGCGCCTCGAACTTCTCCGCCGCCGTGCCCTTGCCGCCGGAGATGATGGCCCCGGCGTGGCCCATGCGGCGGCCCGGAGGCGCCGTGCGGCCGGCGATGAAGCCGACGACCGGCTTCTTGTAGTGTGCTCTTATCCACTCCGCGGCCAGCTCCTCGGCGTTGCCGCCGATCTCGCCGATCATCACCACACCGTCCGTATCCGGGTCCTCGGCGAACTTCGTGAAGACGTCGATGAAGTTGGTGCCGTTGATGGGATCGCCGCCGATGCCCACGCAGGTGGACTGGCCGAGGCCGAGGTTCGAGAGCTGCCAGACGGCCTCGTAGGTCAGCGTGCCCGAGCGCGAGACGACGCCGATGCGCCCCTGCTTGTGGATGTGCCCCGGCATGATGCCGATCTTGGCAAAGCCCGGCGAGATGACGCCCGGGCAGTTGGGACCGACCAGCCGCGTCGGGTTGTCCCTCAGGAAAGCCTTCACCTTCAGCATGTCGTTGACCGGAATGCCCTCGGTGATGCAGACCGTCAGCTCGATGCCGGCCGCCGCGGCTTCCATGATGGCGTCGGCCGCGAACGGCGGCGGCACGAAGATCATCGTGGCGTTGGCGCCCGTCGCCTCGCGGGCCTCGGCCACGGAGTCGAACACCGGAATGCCCTCGACCGTCTCGCCGCCCTTGCCGGGCGTGACGCCGGCCACCACCTTCGTTCCGTAGTCACGGCAGCCCAGGGCGTGGAAGGTCCCCTCTTTGCCGGTGATGCCCTGCACCACCAGGCGCGTGTCGTTGTTCACCCAGATCGCCATGGTCTACCTCACCTCCCTGTTTGCGGCGGCCGCGGACACCACCTTCTCGGCGGCGTCGGCCATCTGCTTCGCCACGATGAACGGGAACGGCGCCTCGCTCAGGATGCGCCGCCCCTCCTCCACGTTCGTCCCCTCCAGGCGCACCACCACCGGCAGGGTGACGTTGCCCAGCTCCTCGATGGCGCCCACCACGCCGCGCGCGATGCGGTCGGTGCGGGCGATGCCGCCGAAGATGTTGATGAGGACGGCCTTCACGTTCGGGTCCGACACCAGGAGGCGGAAGGCGTTCTTGACCGCCTCCTGCGAGGCGCCGCCCCCGACGTCCAGGAAGTTGGCGGGCTCGCCGCCGTAGAGCTGGATGATGTCCATCGTCGCCATGGCGAGGCCGGCGCCGTTGACCATGCAGGCGATGTTGCCGTCGAGCTTGATGTAGTTGAGGTTGAACTTGCTGGCCTCGACCTCCAGGGGGTTCTCCTCGGCGAGGTCGCGCATGTCGGCCACGTCCTTGTGGCGGAACATGGCGTTGTCGTCGAAGCTCATCTTGGCGTCGAGCGCCATGACGTCGCCGCCGCCCGTCACCATCAGCGGGTTGATCTCCGCGAGAGCCGCGTCCGTATCGAGGTAGGCCTTGGCCAGCCCGGTGATCAGCTTCGCCGCCTTGGCCGCCGTCGCGCCCTTCAGGCCCAAGCCCGAGGCGACCGCCCGGGCCTGGAACGGCAGGATTCCGAGATGGGGATCGATGGCCTGCCGGAAGATCGCCTTCGGGTCCTTGGCGGCGACCTCCTCGATGTCCATGCCCCCCTGGCTGGAGGCCATGACGACCGGCTTGCCCTGGGCGCGGTCGAGAGTGATGGAGACGTAGAGCTCCTGGGCAATGTCCGCCGTCTCCTCGATGAGCACCTTGCGCACGAGCTGCCCTTCGGGACCGGTCTGGTGGGTGACGAGCTGCATGCCGAGGATCTTGCCGGCGAGCTCGCGGGCCTCCTCGGACGATTTGGCGAGCTTGACGCCGCCCCCCTTGCCGCGCCCGCCGGCATGGATCTGGGCCTTGACGACGCACCGGCCGCCCATCTCCTCGCAGATCTTCGCTGCCTCGTCCGGGCTGTCCGTCACCTTGCCGCGAGGTGTGGCCACCCCATACCGGCGCAGGATCTCCTTGGCCTGATATTCATGAATCTTCAAGACGATATCCTCCGAGATGTCCTCTGGATCGCCCCCGGAAGGGGACTGGAGCCCGCCCGCAGCAAGCGAGGAGCGGGGGGAGTGTAGCAGCGGCTCCTCACTCCCCCAACCCCCTCTTCTCCCAGAGCCCGCCCCCCGAGCCCAGGGCATAGGCGCTAACTTAACGCGCCTCAGAGGTTCCCCCGCCCAAAACCCTCACCCCCTAACCCCCTCTCCCGCCCCGGGAGAGGGGGAAGGCATGCGATGCCGTTTCGCATTGCCCTCCCTCTTCTCCCGGTGTGGGGGGTTGGGAGGGGGCGGGAGAAGAGGGCCGGGGTGATGAGGGTCTTGGGCGGGGGAAGCTCTGAGGCTCGTTAAGTTAGCGCCTATGCCCCCGGGCGGGAGAAGAGGGAGAAACAGCCAGGACGTTCCAGCCAGGTCCCCTGGGAGCAGGCTACACTCCCCGCCATGAGGATCGCGGTCATCGGTGGCGGCCCGGCCGGCGGCTCGGCGGCTCTGGCCCTGGCCCGTGGCGGCCTGCCGGTGGACCTCTACCTGCCGGCCCGTCCCGGCGAGAAGCCATGCGGCGGCGCGGTGCCGGAGCACGTGCTGCCGCGCCTCGCCGGCTTCGATCCTAATTCCCTTCCGGCCGTCGTCAGCCCCGCAGCCGTGCTGGAGAACGCCCGCCGGGGCCGCATCGAGGTAAACCTTCAGGGAATCCGCATCTTCCGCCGGCGCGACTTCGATGGCGCCCTCGCCGAGTCGGCGGTGGCCGCGGGCGCCGTGCCGCGGCCCGCCAAGGTGGAACGGCTGGAAATCGGGGGCGATGCCGTCCAGGTCACGGCGGATGGAGAAACCCGGGTCTACGACTGGATCGTGGGCGCGGACGGCGCCCGCGGCTTGACGCGCCGCAGCCTGGGGCTGGCGCCGGAGGGCGACAGCCTGGGCCTTGGAGGCTCCCTCTCGGGTCTCGCGTGGCACCGCCTCGTCCTCGCCTTCCCCGGGCTCGCCGATTCCTATCTCTGGATCTTCCCCCGGCCCGGCGGCGCTTCCGTGGGCATCGCCTACACGGCCGGCCGCCTGACGGACGTGGACGCGCGAGCCGCCCTCGACGCCTTCCTGGACCGCCATCTCCCCGCCGGCTGGCGGGACCTGCCGGGTCCCCGCTATCGTTATCCCATCCCGGTCTTCGGCCCTTGGACCCTGCCCGCCGTGCGCCGCGCCCTCGCCCGCCGCATCCTCCTGACAGGGGACGCCGCCGCCCTGGCCGATCCTCTCACCCGCGAGGGAATCCGCTACAGCCTTCTCTCCGGCCTCTGGGCCGCCGAGAGCCTGCTGGCCGGAAATCCCGAGAGATATCCCGAAATCCTGGCGACCGAGCTGGCGGCCGACCTCGGGAAGGCCGGAAAGGCCCGGGATCTGTTCTTCGAGAGATCGATCGGACAGTGGATGGTGCCGGCGGCGAGGATCCATCCGGGAATCCGGAAGGTGTTGGGGGACCTGCTGGCCTGCCGGCAGCCTTACACGGGGCTGAAGAAGCGACTGGTGGGGAGTCTTCTCGGCTGAAGTTCCGGCTGAGGGGCCTTTACCCGCCTTTACCGCGTCGCGTCGCCGTCGCCATCGGCGTCGGGCCCGGCGTCCTCTTCGGCGGAGAGCAGCACGACGGTGATGTTGTCGATACCGCCGCGGGCGTTGGCGTCGTTGATCAGGGTGCGGCAGATCTCGTGCAGGCTGCGGCCGGAGGAGAGGCGGTCGCGGATGTCGGAGTCGGAGAGCATGCCGGTCAGACCATCCGAGCAGAGCAGGAAGAGGTCGCCGGTCTCCACTTCCAGCTCGCGTATGTCCACCAGCACGTCGCTCTCGCCGCCCAGCGCCCGGGTGACGACGTTCTTGAGCGGGTGCGAGCGCGCCTGCTCCTTGGAGAGGAAACCGGCCACCACCTGCTCGTTGACCCAGGTATGGTCCTGGGTGAGCTGCTCCAGCTTGTCGCCGCGCAGCCGGTAGGCCCGGCTGTCGCCGACGTGGGCCACGGCGATGGTCTTGCCGGCGATCAGCAGCCCCACCACCGTCGTGCCCATGCCATAGAGCGAGCCGTCCTTGCTGATGGCCCGCAGCACCTGGTCGTGCGCCGCGCGCACCGCCATCTTCAGCAGGTTCGAGTGACGCTCCAGGCGGACGTCCATGCCGAAGGGCCAGGTGGTGTCCTTGTCGGCGGTCTTGGCGACAAAGTCGCGGATGGTGTTGACGGCGATCTGGGAGGCCACCTCGCCGTGGCTGTGGCCGCCCATGCCGTCGGCCACCACGTAGAGGCGGTGCATTGGATCGATCTCGAAGTAGTCCTCGTTGTGGGCCCGGGTCAGCCCCACGTCGGACAGCCCGCAAGCTTTGATGCGCAGCGCCGTCATCCGCCGGTCCTTCCAAACAGACCCCGGCGGGCGGGAGCGAGGGCGGCGGCGGCGGCGCGGGTCAGCTCGTCCAGGGCCATGTGCACGGCGGGATCGTCATCCCCCCACTGAAGGGACTTGCGGTAGTACTGGATGGCCTCGTCGGTCTGGCCGACGAGGGCGAAGATGCGGCCGGCCTGCTTCAGATAGGCGCCGTTCATGGGCTCCAGGGCGCACGCCTTCTCGATCGCCGCCACGGCCTTCGGCAGCCAGCTCTTGTTCTGGCTGCAGGCCTGGGCCATGTGGTGCCAGGCCTGGGCGTTGCGGGGGTCCGTCTGGGTCGCGAGGTCGAAGTTGCTGGCGGCCTCCAGGTAGTTCTTCTCCTTGTAGGCCCTCACGCCGCGCTGCAGGTAGACGCGGAAGAGCTCCCGCGGATCGGTGCCGCTCGACTCGTCCGGGCGCACCAGTTCGGCGTCGTGGCGGCGGCGGCGCTCCGGGTCGATCAATGCGTTGAAGGCCTCGGTGATCTCCTGGAAGTCCTTCTCCGCGCGCACCTTCTCCTGGCCCTTGAACCGGTCGGGATGCCGGGCACGGGCTAGCTCGCGGAAGCGCTGCCGGATCTGATCCTCGCTGGCGCTCCGTGACAGAGCGAGGACGGCGTAGAAGTCCCTGGCCATCGTGAGTCCTTAGTGCTGCTTGATTCTATACAAACGGATGGCAATCGAGCGCACCGCGTCCGGAATATTCCGGTCCCGGCTCAGGTCGCGCAGGTCGCGCACCGCCAAACGGGGCACCAGACGCAGGGACGTGCCCGCCGGTGTTCGTGGATTCCACACGAGAGCCCGCATGATGTTGTATTTGCCGATCCAATCGCGCTTTCGAGCAACCAGGACCAAAACCTCCTCGACCACCGAGCGGTTGGAGGCGATCTGCTCCACCTCCTGATCCGAGAGGGAGTTGTTGATCACCACCGAGGTGGCCACCTGGGCGTTGGAGTCCCGCAGCAGGATACCGCGCAGGGTCCGCGGCGCGCCGCGGGTGAGCTTGAGGCGGGCCGGCACGGGGAGCATGCGGATCTGCCCCTCGGTGAGCTTGGTCACCTCGGGCTCCAGCTCGCCGGAGGGAGGAAGCTCGCGCGCGGCCTCGATCGCCTCCACAAGCTCCTCCTCGTCCATCTCCTCGAGCTCGACGGGAGCCCGCACCACCTGGGTGCGCTCTCGCGGCAGCAGGTGCTCGCGGTACTCGGCGATACGCCGCAGGGAGTAGGTGGAGGCCTCGGGGTTCTCTTCCAGCGCTTCGAGGATCGCTGGATGCTCGACGATGGCGTCCTGGCGCAGCAGGAGGATCTCCTGGAGGTCCGGCGGCAGGCGGCGGCCCAGACGGGCGAGCAGCGGCCGCGGCGTGTCGCGCCGGCGGATGATCGCCTCGATGAGCACCGGATGGCTGGCCTCCTCGGCGAACCAGGCCAGAACCTCCTCACCGGCGGCCCGTTCGAGGTAGGGGCCGGCCAGGCGGACGTCCACCGCCCGCAGGCTCGCCTTGGAGCGCGCGGCCACTTCGGGATCTTGTCCCTGCGCCAGCTCGACCTGAATAGGGATCAGCTCCTCCGGCGGCAGCGGCAGCAAGCCGTCGGCCGCCAGGAGCTGAAGCTGCTGATTTCCCGAGCGCACCTGCTCGAGGAGAGACGACGTCCCGCCGGCCATCGGTCAGCGGGTCTCTTTCTTCGCTTTCAGGGCCTGCACCGTGTCGAGGTCGATCAATAGATCGTGCACCACGTCGCCCTTCTTTTGGCCCAGGTCGAGGGGATAGCCGTTCACCTGCACCTCGACGGCCCCGACGTTGCCGAGGGTTTTCAGCAAGATGCTCTTCTCGGCTTCGAGCTGCAGCGTTTCCCCCTGCACCCGCAGCTCGGCGATGTGGTTCTTGCCGTCGATCACCGCCTCGACCCAGCAGTCCTGGGAGAAGTCGAGCGCCACCTGCAAGGGCGCGCTCGGCTGCGGCGGAGCGCTGGGCGTCGCGGCCGGCTTGGGGGCCGGAGCGGGAGGCACCACGACGCTGGGCGTCGCCTGGCGTCCAGCCGCGGGCGACTCGTGGCGCCGGCCCACGAGCCAGACGGCGAGCGCCACCAGGACGAGCAGGACGAAAGCCACCAGGGCGAGCAGCAGACCGGAGCTCCAGTTGCGCCGCACCGGCGGCTGGCCGGGATCGACCAGCCGCGGCTTGGAGCGGACCTTGGTGTCGTCCTTGGTCCCTTCCTGCTCCTCGGGGTGATTGACGGAAAGGTAGTGATTGACGACGTCGTCCGGCGACAGCCCGACATAGCGGGCGTACTCGCGCAGGAAGCCCTTGGCGAAGACGGCGGCGGGCAGGAGGTCGAAGCGGTCGGCCTCCATGGCTTCGAGATAGCGCAGGCTGATCTTGGTGCGGTCCGCGATGTCCCGCAGGCTGATCTCGCGCATTTCGCGCTGGCGACGCAACCAGTCGCCGAAGGAGCTGGATTCGTTTTGCACGGCTTCCTTCTCCCAAGGCGGCTGGCGAGTATTGCGCTTGACGCTGGCGCCGCCAGCCCCCGATATGCTGTCGGGACCGCCGGCCGGATCGGTCTCGCGGGTGGAAACGCTTTTTCGGCTGGGCACGATTTTCGGCACGCGACTTACAACTCTACGCGGCAGCTCTCCCGGGGTCAAATTTATCGACGTAAACCTCTGAGCCACCCCCGAAAGAGGGTCTCAAGGTTCTCTGACAGCTTCTCTCAGCAAGACTCGCGCCCGCTGCCGCACCGGCTCGGAGCAGCGCGGATCCGCGGCCACCGGCTGGAGGTCCGTGCGGCGCAGGGTGGCCAGGATACGCCAGGCGACGTCCACCGGCGTCGAGGGGTTGCGGGCCAGGGCCACCCGCACGGGATAGCGCACGCCCCAGCGGCGGTCGCCGGCGACGAGGGCCAGCACCGCGGGAGGCGTCGAGACGCGGGCCACCACCGGCGCCAGCAGCATCTCGGTGAGACGGGGATTGTCGAGCACGGCGGCGATCACCCGCGGGCTGGGATCGTAGCGGAGCAGCGACAGGACGCCCGGGCTGGCGCGCCGCGCGAGGCTCATCTTCTCCCCCACGGCGAGCTGCGGCAGCCGCACGCCGAGCTGAACGTCCGCCGCGCGCCGCAGCGTAGGGCGAAGCCGGGTGTCGCAGCCCAGATCCATGAGGTCGCGCCAGTAGAGCCCGGCCACGAAGCGCAGGGCGACGATCTCCGGCGTGCGTGGATGCATCGTAAGATCGCGCCGCACTTCGTAAAAAGAGAGCAACCGGTCCTGGCCCGCGATCTCCTCCGTCGCCTCCGTCGTGCAGTGAGGATTGCGTAGAGCCTGGCGCACCGCCTCCGGATCGAGCTCGTTCGCATGCTCGCGCACCAGGGCCGTGAGCTCCTCGGAGCCCGCCTCGCGCAACCGGTGCGCGAGCTCCGGAACGGGAGGCATCGGGTCGGCCATGAGGGTAGCTTAGAGGATGTCGGCGCCCTTCGTGGTATCTTCAAGCTCCCCTATGACGATCACACGAACCACACAGAACCAATTGACGAAGGGCGACTTCGACGCGCTCGAAGGCGAATGGCTGTCCCAGCTCGAGAAAGACCCTTCGAATCTCGACTACTTCGTGGGCGTTGCCCGCGCACTCGTGGGCTCTGGCGAAGAATCCCGCGCGGCCTCCCTGCTCGAGCTTCTCGACGATCAACTCCGCGAGAACGGCCGCTGGGCGATCCGACTACAGCTCCTCAAACGCGCCGGCGCCATCTTCGTCCCCGCCGACAAACTTCATCCCACCCTCTCCTCCACCCTCGGCAAGCTCTACGGCGACCGTTCCACCTACAAGGCCCTGTCCGAGGCCGTGGGGCTGCACAAGGCGACGAGCGACATCCCCAAGACGTGGGAGAAGGTCGATCGCCTGGAAGGGCTGCTTGCCTTCGACGTGGGCACCGTGGTGGCGATGGAGGGCAAGGGCGTGGGCCGTGTGGTGGAGGCGAACCTGGGGCTCGAGAGCTTCAAGGTGGACTTCGAGAAGATCCGCGGCCTGACCGTGGGCTTCAAGGCCGCCCCCAAGCTGCTGCGCCCGCTCGCCGTGGCCCACGTGCTGCGGCGCAAGCTGGAGAAGCCCGAGGAGCTCAAGGCGATGACGCCGCCCCAGTTGCTGCACCTCACGCTCCAGAGCTACGACCGGGCGCTGACCGCCGGCGAGGTGCGCGACATCCTGGCGGGCATCGTCGGCGAGTCGCAATGGACCTCCTGGTGGGGCGCGGCCCGCAAGCATCCGCAGGTAGTGGCGAGCGGCACCGGCGCGCGCCAGACCTACCATTGGGCCGAGAGCAGCGGCGATGCCATGGACTCCGTGTGGAAGGCCTTCGAGAAGGCCTCGCCGCGCCGCAAGATCGAGCGGCTGAAGCGCGAAGGCGCCCGCGACGCCGGCCTGCGCGACCGCATGACGGAGAACCTCGCCCTCGTCGCCGAAAACGCCATGGACGCCGATCCCGGGCTCGCCTTCGAGATCTGGTTCGCCATCGAGCGCAGCGGCTCCAAGGTCGCCAACGACCTCGACTGGACGCCCGACGATCTCCTGGAGGGCCAGGCGCAAAGGGTCTTCGCCGGTATCGAGGACCGCCTGCTGCGCGAGCGGGCCTATGCCATGGTCCGCGAGCGACGGGAGGACTGGCCGGCCCTCTACCGCGACGCCATGACCCGTGAGCTCGACCCCCGCGCCCTTGACCTCCTCTCCGACGGACTCGCCCAGGGTGCTCCCAAAGAGCTGGAGCGCTTCCTCGACAGCCTGCTGGCCCAGCCACACCGCAACCCGGCGGCCTTCACCTGGATCGCCGAGCGGGCGGCGGTGGACGAGGCGATGCGCACCCGCAACGCTCTGCGGCTGCTGCAACAGATCCTCACCGTGCTCAACCGGGACGAGTTCGCCACCTTCCGCGTACGCCTGCTGATCCTGGCCGAGTCCGGCAACACGCTCCCCCGCCTGCTGCCGCACCTCACCGAAGAGCAGGCCGCGCAGGCCGAGGACGCCATCCAGCGCGCCTCGAACCTCGAGCCCTTCCAGCGGGACGCGCTGGTCAACGCCATCCATCTTCGCTTCCAGAACCTGAGGAAAGAGAGCGGCCCGCCGCCTCTCTACGCCACGCCGGACTCCGTGACCGCCAAGCGCGCCGAGCTCCAGCAGATCCTCACCAAGGACATCCCAGCCAACCGCAAGGCCATCGAAGAAGCCCGCGCCATGGGTGACCTGCGCGAGAACTTCGAGTACAAGTCCGCCCGCCAGCGCCACGAGTACCTCAACGCCCGCGCCATCTCCCTGAACGCCGAGCTCGCCAGAGTCCGCATCATCGAGACCGAGGGCACCGACATCTCCGAAGCCCGCATCGGCTCGCGCCTCCACCTGCGCAACCCCACTGGCACGAGGATCATGACCATCCTCGGCCCCTGGGAGAGCAAGCCCGAGGAGGACGTCATCTCCTACGAGTCCGACCTGGCGAAGGAGCTGCTGGGGAAGAAACCGGGAGAGGTGGTGGGGATTACCGGCGAGGAGTGGACGATCGAAAAGATTGAGCCTTGGGTGTGACCTTCATCACCTCGCCGTAGCGCCAGAGGCGCCCCGGCGAACCCTCATCACCCCGGCCCTCTTCTCCCGTCCTCCCCCCCACCCGCCGGGAGAAGAGGGAGGGTGCATAGGCGCTTATCCTGCCAGCTCGGAGGTCCCCCGCCCAAGGCCCTCACCCCTGCCCCTCTCCCGACCACCCCAACCCCCGCCCGGGGAGAGGGGGCTCGGTTGGGGCGTTTTTGCTTTGCTCCCTCTTCTCCCGGCGGGCGGGGGGGAGGCTGGGAGAAGAGGGCCGGGGTGATGAGGGTCTTGGGAGGGGGACCTCTCCGACAAGTCAGCGCCGTTGGGTCAGCCGCCTAACTCCCTACGCCGACATCGCCCGTACATGACCCCGGCCCGACTGGGGCCCGGAGCCCAGAACGCGGGTGACCGGCGGCATGCCGTGGATCTCCACCGTCTCGAGGTTGTAGCGCAGCACGACGGACGAGCCGTCTTCGAGCAGGAACTGCAGACCCGAGCACTTGGTCAGCAGGGCCCGGCCCTGGGGACTGTGAGCGTCGAGGCGGGTTTCGGGCGTCTCCCCTTCGAGACCGCGCTGCACCCAGCCGGCGTCCGTCCAGATGAACTTGCGGCCAGCCACCTCGCTGGTGGTCTGCGGCGGCAACGCCAGCGGCTCTCCGAGGCGGGTCTCGACGATCTCGATGGGCTGGCGGGGCTGGGGCTCGTCGCCGCGCAGGAAGGCGTCGCCCAGGCCGTGACTGACGGCGAAGAGGCCCGCCACCGCGGCGAGGCCAAAGGCGGCCGAGGCGCGTAGCGTCCTCATGGGGAAGAGGAAGATGCGCAGCGATTCGACGGCCCACCCGATCCTCTGGGCGAAGCCGGTGACCGGCGGCGCGGTCTGCACCTCCCGCCGGACCTGGAGACGCAGAGCCGCCGGCGGCTCCGCGCGATGAATGCCGCCGAGGCCCTTGACCACCCGCCGCATTGCCGTGAGACGCGCGTCGCACTCGGGGCACGACGCGCAATGAGCTTCGAAGGGTGCGACCTCGGCATACCCCAACTCGGAGTCGAGGTAGGCGGAAAGATCCTCAGTGGAAACGTGGTGATTCATAGCCCTTTCTCCAGGAGGTGCCGCAGTTGCTCTCGGCCGCGTGCGATCCGCGAACGGACCGTGCCCACGCGCACTCCCAGCACTTCAGCAATCTCCTCATAGGATAACCCTTCAAGGTCCCGCAACACCACCGCCTCGCGAAACACCTGCGGTACCCGGGCGAGGCTCGCCATGACGCGGCGGCCCTCGTCGGCGGCGACCGCCAGCTCCTCCGGTCCGCGATTCGGATCGGCCAGCACCACGCCCGTCGTCCCCTCCTCGGGGTCCCCATCGATCGACTGCATGGGGGGGATGTGGCGCGACAGCCGGTCGCGGCAGTGGTTGATGGCAATGCGAAACACCCAGGTTTTGAGAGTAGACCGGCCCCCGAAGCTGCCGAGATGCCGGTAGATACGAAGGAAGACCTCCTGTGTGAGGTCCGCCGCTTCCTCGCGGTTGCCTGCGAGGCGCAGAGAGAGGTTGTAGACCATCTCGCCGAACCGCGCGTAGACCTCGTCGAAAGCATGCAGGTCACCGCAGCGATGGCGTTCGACGAGCTCGACGTCGAGAGCGACATCCTGACTGACTGCTGGGTACACCGTGGCAACGCCCACCGAGTCCTCCCAGGGCTGAGTGACCTGCGCCCTGTTCTGATAGACGCCCGGAGGCCGCGAAAAGTTCCCGAACAGCTTCAATAACCTCAGGGTAGCACGCCCGGTCCCCGAGGGACTCCCCCCAAAATGTCGCCCGCTCTCCAAGGGACGCCCCCCAAAAGACGTCCCCAAAAAAAGACATCCCCAAAAAACGCCCCCAAAAAATGTAGAGACGCCCAGCGGGTAGCGCCAGCTACCCCGTGGGGCGTCTCCAGGATCGGCGACGACGCTCCAACCCGCGAACCACCCGGCGGCGGAAGGATCGGCCGCGAGGATCGGCCGGGGAGGCGGCCGCCACGACCCTCCATACCATCCACGCCCCCCCAAGCCAGGGATTGAAATCCCTGGCTACCGACTCTGACCCCTACGGGGTCAAAACCGCATCCACAAAACCGCTGAACGAAGGGCACGTAGAGACGCTCCCAGCCCGTCCACGATACCGACCGCAGGCCCTGGAAGGCGGGACGTCTACGCCGGGGCGAGAGCCCCGACCCGATCACCCCCTACACCCGCCAATCTCCGCTCCAACCACCCCACCTCCCGCTCCCGGCGGCCATACCCTGTTTCGTTCACGATCTTCCGGGCCGTGGCCACGTGCGTCCGGGCGGCTTCGGTATCGCCCTGCTGGAGGCGGAGGCGTGCCCATTCGAGGTGGGCGTCGCAGATAAAGAGGCGCATCGAGCCGCGCTCGGCGATCTCCAGAGATTCATTCAGGTCGGCGGCGGCGGCGTTCAGGTCGCCCCGGAAGCGCCGGAAGGCAGCACGGGTCAGGAGGCCACGGGGGACATAGAGTTCCTGAGCCGCCTGCCGCAGGCCCTCCACGGCCCGTTCCAGGTGCTCCGCAGATCGACTGAACTCTGCCTTGACCTCCTCGCCGGGAGTTGCCGGGTCAGGGGCCGTCAGAGCTAGGCCGAGATGGGCTCGGCCTAGGGATAGGTGGTCAAGGGCCGAGGAGAGAAGAGGATACTCTTCCTCAAACCATTCCAGCGTCTGTGTCGCCCGCTCCCACACCTTCAGGCACGCCTCGCGGAACCGCCGCGCCTGCTCCGGGTTCACGGCGAGCCCGGCCAGCCCGGCCCCGTCCTCCGGCTCCGCCCGGCTCAGCAGCAGATCGCAGTATTGATATCCCCGCAACGAGAAGAGCCGCGGGTACTGGGGGTTATCCCCCGCCTGCATCACCTCGGCCTCGCGGAAGGCCTCCGCGCTCTTTTCCCACCGACCCGCTTGGTGCAGGGCATCGGCCAGGGTCGTCCGTCTGACCATCCGGTGATAGGCAACGCCGCTACGGTCAGCCAGATCGACGCTCTGCTCCCCGAAGGCCGCGGCGCGCGGTACCTCCCCCAGGGTCAGGACTAACGCGCTTAGGTTGCTGGCCTGAACGGCAGCATTCTTCCAATCTTTGCCAACTATGTCTGCCTCCAAACCTGCCTGCATCGGCTGAACCGCTTCCGCTAGGCGGCCCAAGGCGCGTAGGTTAAAGCCGGCCTCGTTGAGAACGAACGATCGTTTCGCAAGGGTAAGGCGGCTTGAAGGCCGGTCCCAAGGGTGATCAAAAAAGCCCGACAGCGCCGTCAGTTCAGAACCCAATGCCCCAAGCTTCTGCGTGCTGTAGAACTGCTTCCCGCGCTGAATGCGCCGCCGATAGACTTCCTTGTAGGCTTCTTTTTGCCACCCTGCCCGGCAGCCATGGACGACTGCAGTAAAGAGGGGCTCCATGGCCTTCAGAGTCTCAGGAAGATCTGGCGCCGACTCTTTCAGGTACTCGTAGAGCCGTAAGTTGCCTTGCTGCCAAGCTTCGGGCCGCTCGTCCTCAAGCTCCTCCTGGAAGTAGGCTCGGACCAGCGGGTGGGCGTCGAGATTTCCTGCGTGGAAATCGCCTGGGAGAAGGAGACCGTGCTCCTCCAAGCTCGAGATCGCCCAATTCCACTGCTCCTCTGAGATGTCCACCAACGTCTCGGTGAGGCCTGGAATCGCCGGCTTCGCCCGGAGAGCCGCCAGAGCCTTCGTGTCGGCCGGCCGGTCGAAGAGGCCCAACAGGCGAAGGATTGCCAGTTCCGGTCCCTCTCCCAACCAGCTTGCGTAGGCATGGAGGACGCGGAAGGCGTGGCCGCCCTGGCGCTCGTCTGCTTGACCCAGATCCACCTCTTTGCGTCGCCGCACGTCGCCACCACAAGCCCGGCTCAGATAATTTCCCAGGAGGGTCAGCGCCAGGGCGTGGCCGCCCATCTCCTCGGCGGCGTCCCGCAGCTCGGAATCCTTCCCCGTCACTCCAAGACGGCGGAGCAGCGTGGCGCCAGCCTCTGGGGTGAGGTGCTCCAAATCCCATTGCGGAGCGGTCTGGGTGAAGTTGTTGAGATCGGCGATGTGCTCGCGGGTGGTGACGAGGCAGAGACCGGGATTCTCGGCAGCGAGACCTTTCAACAAAGCGGCGAGGCCCGGATCTTTGAGCCGGCCAGCCAGCGGTCCCGGCGGGTGCTGGAGCGGCTCGACACCGTCGAGGACCAGGAGAGTCTTCTCCCGACGCACCAGATCCGCCAACCGCAGGCCGCGGTCCCGGGCCGAGCCGGCCGCAGGATCGGGATCGCCGAAGAAGCGCAGGGCGTGGTCGAGGAAGCGGTCGGCGGAGGTGACGCGCTCTTCCGTGCCCTGGCTGTAGAAGGACCAATCGAGGGCGCGACGGACGCCGGCCCAGCCCGCGGCGGAACGGCGATCGAGCCAGCGGCTCACCAGGGCGGACTTGCCGACGCCTCCGAAGGCGACGAGGGTGACGACGTGGGTGGCGGGGTCGTCCCAGGCGGCGTCGAGGCGGTTCATCTCGGCGTCACGGCCTACGAATTCGGGGCCGCTTGTGGGGAGGCGGCCGAGGTCGAGGCGAGGGGTGGGGCCTTGTGAGGCGGAGAGGTGCACCAACTCGACTGGTTCACCGGGGCGCCGTACGGCCTTTTCGATTTTGAGGCAGATCTCTGTCAGAGCCTCATCGAGCTCAGCCCCCTTGAGAGCGCTCAGGGGAGTTTTCGGGTCGTGGACGGCCTGGATTGTCGCGAAGGGGCCATGGGAATGGAGAGCGTGAGAGATCGGCACCCATAGGATCGAGATGTCGCGGGTCTTCGCTGCCTCCAAGAGGTAGGGGACCTCCTCGTTCATGATGAAGTCTGAGTCGTAAAAGTGCTTACTGGCCAGCAGAACGGCGACCTGGGCTGCGGCCATGGCGTGGTCGATCTCTTCCCGCCAAGCCGTGCCTGCCTTGATCTCGCCATCCCACCAGACGCCGATGATTCCGCTTCGCGTCAGGGGCGCCATCATGATGCGGAGGGCCTCGACCCATTCGGGGTCCTTGTGGCTGTAGGAGATGAAGACCGTGGGGCGATCCCCGGTGGGCGGCGCGGGTGATGTTGGGGACATTGGTGCAGATTGTACTGGAGTGGGAGGTGGGAGGTCTGGCTCCCTCCTCTCCCGGCCGGCGGGGGGGAGGCTGGGAGAGGAGGGTCGGGGAGGTGAGGGTCCGACGGCGCCGGCTCTGGTCCGGTTCCACGATGCCGATCGGATCGGCGAAGAAGGTCCCGTTGTTTCCGATCCCGTCCGCGACGTCCATCGGGAAGGTGACCGTGCCGCTGGAAGACCCTCATCACCCCGGCCCTCTTCTCCCGGCCTCCCCCCGGCCGCGGGAGAAGAGGGAGGGCGCCCGCGGGGGTATCCAGAGGATCCCGCGATGTCGCCGCCCTCGGAGACGCCCCACGGGGTAGCTGGCGCTACCCTGCGGGCGTCTCTACGATGGGGACAGATACGCCGGTAGGCCAGAGTTGACACGACTCAACAGGCTCCCTACCCTCGCCTTATGACCCCACTCAAGATCAAGCTGCCTCAGCTAGAGGACAAGCTGCTTGCGGCTCTTGCCGCTGAGGCGGTCGAGATGAGAGCGGCCGATTGGGAACGGCTGCGAGAGCGCGTGCGTCAGACGGCAGCCAAGAGCCCTGGGGAACGCCTTTCGTGAAAATCCAATCGCCGACGCGGAATCGGCGAAGAGGGTTCCGGAGCCCTCTTCAATCCTTCAGACCTCGTCGCCCCGCCGGCCCCGCCCGGGCATAAATGCCGGGGCTAGTGAATGGCGCCCCCTGAAGGGGACTTGAAGCCGGATTCATCCGGCGTCGTAAACTAGCCCTGGCATTTATGCCCGGGCGGAGGTCCGGTCGCCATACCGCGATGTCTCAGGGAGACGGCCCCGCGGGTTTATGGTCTCGCGCAATGCCTCATTGGGTCCCCGCTTTGCGGCATTGTGACCTCACACTCTGACGTTGCGACCTCGCAATGCGGCATTGTGACCTCGCAATCTGGCGTTGCGTCCTCACAACGCCTCGTTGTGAGCTCGCAATGCGTCGTTGTGATCTTGCAATGCGTCGTTGTGATCTTGCAATGCGTTGTTGCGTCCTCGCAATCTGACGTTGTGAGCTCGCAATCTCACGTCGCGTCCTCACAATCTGACATTGCGACCTCGCAATCTGATTCTGTGAGCTTGCAATCTGGCTTTGTGACCTCGCAATGCGCCGTTGCGAGCTCACAATCTCACTTTGCGACCTCACAATCTGGCATTGTGTCTTCGCAATGCGGCGTTGTGACCTCGCAAGCTGCCATTGCGACCTCACATCGAGGCATTGCGAGCTCACAATCTCACGTTGCGACCTCGCAAAGAGCCGTTGCGACCTCGCAACGTGGCGTTGCGACCTCACATTGAGCCATTGGGTGTGCCCAATGAGACGTTGAGTGTGCTCCGCGAGGCATTGAGTGCTCTCAATGAGCCGTTGGGTGCGTACCGCGAAGCGTTGAGTGTACTCCGCGAGCGCCCGGGGAGCGTTTGGGCGGTCGTGGCGATGTCGCCGCCCTCGGAGACGCCCCACGGGGTAGCGCAAGCGCTACCCTGCGGGCGTCTCTACATTGGGGTCGGGCCGGCGTGGAAACTGGAGCGTTGAAGCCTTTCCGGCCGATCCGCATAGATAGTATCTTGTTTGGCCCTCCCTCTTCTCCCGGACGGGGGGAGGGCGATGGGAGAAGAGGGCCGGGGTGATGAGGGGGCTGGCGCGTCTACTTCGCCGTCTCGGCCATCATCTGCCCCGGCAGGCCGGTGCCCTGGCCATAGTAGGCGAGGAGGCCTCTCACGACGGCTTCGGCGACGTGCTGGCGGTAGGCCCTCGTCTGGAGGAGATTGCGGTCCTGGTCGTTGTTGAGGTTGCAGACTTCCAGCAGCGCCTTGGCGGGGATCGAGTTGTAGCGCAGCACCGCCGGCACCCACTCCTTGCCTTCACGGATGATCTTGTCGCGCACCGGGCTGAAGGGGTGGACGGGCAAGGAGCCGGCCATGAAGGAGGCCACCAACTGCTTCGCGAGCTCCCGGGAGAGGCCTTCGCTCTCCACCCTTTGGTTGCGCGGGAAGATGACGCGCGGGCTTTCCTGTACCTCTTTGCGCAGGGCGTAGACCGGGCCGGTCTTGCCGTAGCTCTCGTCGCGCATGTCCGCGGCCGGAATGTAGGCCATGGCGCCGCGTAGCGAGGGATGGAGGGAGTCGGCGTGGATGGAGAGGAAGACGACCTTCTGCGGGTCCTTCTCCAGGTCCACGGTCTTGCGGAAGAGGCTGTTGGCGAGGTACCAGCGCAAGTTGACGCCGATCTTGGAGTCGGCGATGGGGTACGGCGGTGTGGTGAGCACGGCGTGGCCGCGCGAGAAGGGGAGCACGTCCGCGTCGGGCACGCGGAAGTCGCCGCCATCGCGGGTGGTGACCTCGACGCGCGCTGCCGTCTGGGTCTCCAGCACGCGCTTGACCCGCATCACGATGTCGTAGACGTAGAGGCTCTCCCAGACGCCGCCCTGGCTGGCGCCGATGTCCTGGCCGCCATGGCCCGCGTCGAGGATCACCTGGATGCCGTTCAGGCCCCGGGCCTTCACCTGGTTGCTGAACTGGGCGCTGGCCCGCAGGTTCGCCTCGTACTCCTTGCGCTTCGGGTGACCCTCGGGCAGGAACTCCGGCTGCAGGAGATCGAAGGGGATGTGCACCCGGAAGCCGACCGGGATGGCCGTGACGTCCGAGATGCCGCTGCGATGGGCGATCTGCTCCGCCAGAGCGTTCACGTCGTGGGCGAAGACGCGGCCGGTGAATCTCACCACGACCGCCGAGTAGAGCGCCTCGTGCGGGCGCAGGCGGTAGATCGCGTAGTCCCCGTCCTTATCCACCCCATAGTCAAGCTGGAAGGGCCGCTCCGGCACCGGCAGGGCGGTGCGGAAGGCGGGCAGCAGCAGCTCGGAGGGGATGGTGAGGGTGGTGCCCTTCGCTATCTCCTCGTCGCGCAGCTCGTTGTACTCGCGGATGGCGCGGAAGTTCTCGCCCGAGCCGGTGAACCACTCGGCCACCCGCCAGAGGCTCTCCCGCTGCATCACCCCCTGGCCTCGCACCGTGTGGCGCCAACCTTCGGCGATGCCCTGATCCTCGGCGAACAGCGCCTTCACGGCCTTGAGCTGCAAGTCCTTGGAGAGGATCGTGAAGGGGACGGCGTAGCGGATGCCGGCGAGGAGGTTCGTCTCGCCGCCATTGGCCTCGGAGACCTGGGTCGCCAGGCGCGAGTCGCCGCACAGCCGGCGGGCGAAGAGGCTCAAGCCCTCGCCGCGCTTCGGAATCGCCTCGACGAGGATGCCGCGATCCTCAGTCAGCGTGGCGACGACGCCATCCTCCAGCGCGACGCGGATCGGGCCGGCTTTGACAGGGGAGGTCGCGGCGGCGCAGGGAACGGCGAGAGCCAGCAGGTAGATCGCGGCGAGAAGGGCGTGGCACCCCTGTCGGATATTGCAGCGCATAGGAGTCAGTGGTCCCCGGCCACTCGGGCCTCCCGAAACGTCGGCGCGACGCTCCAGCCCACCTGGCGCTCGAAGGCCCTCGCGACGCGGAAGACGGTGGCCTCGTCGAAGGGGCGGCCCATGATCTGGAGCGACAACGGCAGGCCGTCGTCGTCCGAGCCCGAGGGAACGGCGACCGTCGGCAGCCCCACGAGGCTCGCCGGGGTGGTGAAGATGTCCGAGAGGTACATGGCGAGCGGATCGTCCACCTTCTCGCCGAGGCGGAAGGCGGCGGTGGGCGTCGTGGGAGTCACCACCACGTCCGCCGTCTCGAACGCCGTAGCAAGCTCGGCCCGCATGTGCTCCAGCACGCCCCGGGCCCGGCCGTAATAGGCATCGTAGTAGCCGGAGGAGAGGGCGAAGGTGCCGAGCATGATGCGGCGCTTGACCTCGGGTCCGAAGCCCTCGCTGCGGCTGTCGAAGTAGAGATCGGTGAGATTGTCCGCCTTCGCGGAGCGGTGGCCGTAGCGCACTCCGTCGAAGCGAGCGAGGTTGGCGCTCGCCTCGGAGGTCGCGACGACGTAATAGACGGCGATGGCCGCGTCGAGGCTCGGCAGCGAGACCTCCACGAGCTCGGCGCCGGCCCCGGTGAGGCGATCGAGCGACTGCTGCCAGTTGCGGGCCGCGGCCGCGCTCAGGGCCTTGGGATCGATCTCACGGATGACTCCCACCTTCAGACCCGCGACGTCCTGCTCGATCCCCGCGAGGTAGCTCCCCACCGGCTCCGTGGCACAGGTGGCGTCGCGCGGATCGGCGCCGGCGATCACCTCCAGGGCGAGGGCGGAGTCGCGCACCGTGCGGGCGATGGGGCCGATCTGATCGGTGGACGAAGCAAAGGCCACGAGGCCGTAGCGTGAGACGCGCCCATAGGTGGGCTTCACCCCCACGACGCCGCACAGGGCGGCCGGCTGGCGGATGGAGCCGCCCGTGTCCGACCCGAAGGACAGGGGAACGCTGCCGGCCGCCACCGCTGCGGCGGGGCCACCGCTGGAGCCGCCCGGCACGGTGCCCAGGTCCCAGGGGTTGCGGGTGAGCTGATAGGCCGAGTTCTCGCACGACGAGCCCATGGCGAACTCGTCCATATTGTTGCGCCCCAGGGGCACGGCGCCCGCCGCCAGCAACCGCTCCACGGCGGTGGCGGTATACGGGGCCACATACCCGGTGAGGATGCGCGAGCCGCAGGTGAGGGCGTGGCCGTCGAGGCTGAGATTGTCCTTGAGCGCCACCGGCACGCCGGCGAGCGGCCCGGGGTCATCCCCCGCCGCGATCCGCCGGTCGAGAGCCGCCGCCCGCTCGCGGGCCTCGTCCTCGAAGATCTCCAGATAGGCGGAGATGAGGGGTTCCACGTGTGCCGTGCGCGCCAGGCACGACTCCAGAACCTCGGACGCCGAAATCTCGCGCGACCGCACCTTGGCGGCGATCTCCTCGACGGAGAGCTCCCACGTCTCAGGCATCTCAGGCATCGCCGCCGCCCTTCACTTCGGGCACCAGCAGGAACCCGTCGAGCGACGCCGGAGCGTTGGCGAGGAACCGCTCGCGCGGAAGGCACGGCGCGATCCGGTCCGCGGCCTCCTCCACACCGCGAGAGCCGAGATCGGGCTCCGCCGTTTCGAAGGCCTGCAACTGGTCGATGTAGTCGACGATCTTGGCGAGCTGGCCGGTGAGCCGCAGCTCTTCCTCCGGGGTGAACCGGAGCCGGGCCAGGGCGGCAATTTTCTTTACATCTTCGTGGGTTAGAGCCATGACCTTAAGGTGAAAGTTTAGCTCCGGTGGGGTGGGGAACGCAAACGGGGGAAAAACGGAGTTAGCTGGCCGGCGGGACGCCGGCGCTCCCAGGGGACCCGGCCGGGGCGGTCATATTGGACCCGTCGGCTGCCATCGTAGAGACGCCCCGTGCCGGAGGGAACCTCCGGTGGGGGCGTCTCCGCCGGAGGCATATCGTCCAAGCCATCTGGGAAGATCTGAAGACCAAGGGAAGTCCGCCCCAGACCGTATCGGAAACGGCAAGGGCGATCCTCCGAGGAGACGCCCTCACCGGAGGTTCCCTCCGGAACAGGGCGTCTCTACATTGGCTGCGGACGGTATCGAGGCTACCGCAACCACACCGGCCGCGCCAGCACGGTGCCTCTCCTGCTGTCCCGCAGCTCGATAGCTACCTTGGGCACACCGCCTGCCTCGACGTTCAGCAGGGCGCGGTCCAGCGTCAGCACGTAATGGCCGGAGATGGTCTTCGCCAGAATTTCCGTGGCCTGGCCCGGCAGGCGGAAGGTCTTGAGATACATCCCTCCCGTCGCCTCCGCGATGCCTTCGAGGCCGGTCTCCAGGGAGTGGGCGTCGGCGCTGGTGGTGTCGAGCACGAAGACCGCGGCGTGGGCCGCTCGCAGGGCTCGCACGGCGGGCTTGTAGGCGGGGGTCATCCGCACACCCTGCGGATCGAGCCGGCCGAAGCCGTAGCCCAGGAAGATCATCGTCTTCTCGCCGGGCAAAGGCTGCATGGCCTTGCCCACGACCTCCAGCGCCCGCTCGGGAGAGGCCGCGGCGAGGGCGTTCGCGCGGTCGAAGTGCTCCGCCAGGGAGACCGGATCGCCCGGGGCGACCTCGCCGGCGCCCGGCTCTTCGCTGTAGAGCATGGCCTGATCGAGGGCCGAGTGGGTGGCGTCGCGGTCGGCCGTGAAGTCCTGCCAGAACTTGAGATGCGAGTCATAGGAGACGACGGCCGCGCGGTCGCCCGGCTGGAGCGTCCCCAGGAGCTGGCGGGTGAAGGGCCGCATGCGGAGCTGGCCGCTGATGCGGGTCGGCGTCAAATCGGCCTGGACGAAGAAGACGACGAGCTTGCCCGCGGAAGGTTGAGCCGGAACCGCCAGATCTTCAGCCTCGGGGGCCGGACTCGCTACCTCCTGGGAGACCGGCTGGGAAGGAACCTCCACGGCGCCCTCGCCCACCCAGTCGAGGCCCGCCACGGGGATCTCCCGCTTCCCCACCCGCACCCGGAAGTCCGCGGGCTTGAGGCCCAGAATTGGACGTCCCCAGGTGTCCACCACCCGCACCACGACGGTGACGATGGAGACGTCGATCTCGTCGGAGAAGGATGCCGCGTCCCTCTTGTCCTGGGCCTGGAGGCAATCGCCGAAAAGCGCCACGAGAAGCACCGCCGCCGCAATGCGAATCATGGGGTCAGTGTAGCATCCAGCCATGCTCTCCCAGACCTCCCGGATCTTCCGCGTCCTCTTGCAGCATCCCGCCGTGCGGGTCCTCGCCTCTGCGGCCGGGGAAACGGAGTGCCATCTCGTGGGGGGCTGCCTGCGCGACCGCGCCCTGGGGCTGGCGAGCCACGACATCGACGCCGTGGTGGCGGGGCGCGGCAAGGAGATCGCGGAACGCCTGGCGGCGGAGATGCCGGCCCGCTTCGTCCTCCTGGGCGGCAAGGACTTCGCGGCCTACCGGCTGGTGGGCCAGGACGTGGAGGTCGACCTCTGGGACCGCGCCGGCATGACGTTCCACGAAGACCTCGCCCGCCGCGACTTCACCGTCAACTCCTTCGCCCTCGATTTGAATGATGGGCAGATCGCCGATCCCTTCGACGGCCTCAGCGACCTCGCGCGCCGCCTCCTGCGGGCCACTACGCCGGCGAGCTTCACGGGCGATCCGCTGCGCGTGCTGCGCCTGCCCCGCATGCTGCTGCGCCTCCCCGGCTTCGCCGCTGATCCCCAAACCTTCCTGCTCGCCCGCGCCTCGTCGGCCCACTTGGTGGACGTGGCGGCCGAGCGGGTGCGCGACGAGCTCGCCATCCTCTTCGATCACGCGGACGCCCACCGCGCTCTCGCGATCCTGGTCGCCTTGGACCTCTATCCCGGCCTCTGGTTGGGATCTCCCGGCGAGCCCGGCCGGCCCGGCGGCGCGGTGACGGAGCTCGAAGCTCTCCGGGAGCGCTGCCAGGAGCTGCGCCAGCTCGATCCCGAAGCCGCTTCCCAGGTGGAAGCTCGCCCCGCCCGGCTGGCCGCCACCTTCGCCCACCTGCCGGTGCGTGCCGGCCGGAGCTCGCGGGACTTTCTGGAGCTGTTCCGCGACGCCGGCTACGTGACGAGGCAGTCCGCCGCCGAGGTGGCGCTACTGCTGGGGGAGGAGGAGATTCCCGGGGACGACCTCGGCCGGCGCCGCTTCCTGCACCGCACCGGCCGCCTCTGGGCCACGGTGGCGGTCTCGCTGGGAGCACGGACTTCCGACGTCACGAGTTGGCGCGCCCGGCTGCGCCCGCTGGTCGATCTCGCCCGAAGGGAAGGCGCCACGATCATCGATCCGCCCCGCCTGCTGAGCGGCGAGGAGGTGCAGACGCTTCTGGGGATCGCCCCCGGGCCGGAGATCGGCCGCGCCCTGGCGGCGGTGCGTCAGGCGCAGGTGGAGGGGCGGGTCAGGACGCGGGAGGAGGCGGTGGCGGTGGTGGAGAAACTCCGACCAAGCTGAAGCGGTTACCTCCCCAATGTAGAGACGCCCCGTGCCGGGGGGAACCCCCGGTGGGGGCGTCTCCGAAGCGGAAACGACGGTTCAAAAGGAAGGGATCGTCCTGGCGGCACCAAGGCAAATCCAGGGGCCCTGTGCCCGCGGACAGTCTTCGAGGAGTCAGATGTTATCCCCGCCTCGGAGACGCCCTCACCGGGGGTTCCCCCCGGCACAGGGCGTCTCTACATTGGGGAGGCCGTGGGGAGGCCGGCGAGGAGGGGCGTTCCTCCTTCCCCTACCGGAAAATCCCCGACTTCGGCGGCGCCGCCGCCTCGCCGCCGCCCATCAGCCTCTGGTTGAGGTCCTTGATGCGCTCCATCAGCTTGTCGATCTTCTCCTGGGCCTCCTGGCGCAGGCGGGCGTAGTCGCCTTTCAGACGCTCGCGCTCGGTGCCGAGCTCCGTTTGGCGGGCCTTCAGCTCCTCGATCTGCTCGTCGCGCTGGTGGATGGCCTTGTGCAGCTCGTTCATCTGCTCGTCCTTCTCGGCGAGCTTGAGCTTGACCTTCTCTTCCTGCTCCTCGTAGAGGCGCTTGAACTGCTGGAGCTCGGTGATCTGCGAAAAATCCGACGTGGTGGGGCTCAATTCGCCTCCCTTCTCCTCGATCAGAGGGAACATCTTGCGCAGCTTGAGGGACAGGTCCTCCGGATCGGACGACTGCCGCATCGCCTCGGCGTAGGTAATGGTGCCGTGGACCAGCAGCGCCAGTAGCGACTGGTTCATCGACTGCATCCGGTAGTAGCCCACGGAGGACTCGACTTCCTCGAGCAGGCCGCTGGTCTCCCCATCCTCGACCATGCGGTTGATCTTCGGGGACGCCCGCATGATCTCCAGCGCCGCCACCCGGCCCTGGCCGTCGGCCTTCTCCACCAGCTTCATGGAGACGACGCCCTTGAGGATCTGCGCGAGCTGCGCCCGCACCTGCCCCTGCTGGTCGGAGGGGAAGGTGTCCAGGATGCGGTCGATGGTCTGGGTGGCACTGTTGGTATGGAGGGTCGAGAAGACGAGGTGGCCCGTCTCGGCGGCGGTGATCACCGTCGATACGGTCTCCGGGTCCCGCATCTCGCCGACCATGATGACGTCCGGGTCCTGCCGCATGGCGTTGCGTAGGGCCTCGGAGAACGCTCCCGTGTCCGTGCCGACCTCGCGCTGGGAGATCGATGCCACGTCGTCGGTGAACAGGAACTCCATCGGATCCTCGATGGTGATCACGTGCACCGGCCGGTGGGTGGTGATGTAGCGGATGAGCGCCGCGAGCGAGGTGGACTTGCCGCTGCCGGTGGGGCCGGTGATCAGCACCAGCCCCATGGGCATGTCGCAGAACTCCAGCAGCACCGGCGGCAGCTCCAGGTCCTCGAGGCTCTTGATCTGGTACGGGATGCGCCGGAAGCAGGCCGCGATGTTGCCGCGCTGCATATAGATGTTGCAGCGGAAGCGGGCGAGGCCGCGCACGCCATAGCCGGTGTCCACCGACATCTTCTCTTCGAGCTTCGTTTTCTGCCGCGGCGAGAGGATGCCCATGAGCATCTCGGTGAGGTCTTCCGGCTTGAGCGGCGGCGCCTCGATGGGCAGCAACCGGCCGTTGATGCGCAGCAACGGCGGCCGCGTCGGCTTCAGATGAAGGTCCGACGCGCCCTTGTCCGTCATGAACTTCAGGAGACGATCAAGATCCATGATGTGGCGCGCATTGTACAGCAGGAAAGAACAGGGACGAACACGGACGAACAGGGACCCTCAGGGTCTGACACGGACGCCAAGGACGTTCTTGCCGTCCGTAAAGATCCGTGGAGGTCCGTGCTCGTCCGTGTTCTTCTAGAACTTCCGCATCAGCCCCACCACCACCCCCTGCACCCGCACGTCCTTCGCGGGGACGCGGAAGGGCTGCATGGTGGGGTTGGCGGGCTGGAGCCGGACGACGGGGCCCTCGGGGTAGAAGCGCTTGAGGGTGGCCTCCTCGTTCACCAGCGCCACCACCATCTCCCCGGGCTCGGCCGCGTCGCGGCGCAGCACGATGACGTAGTCGCCGTCGTGGATCCCCTCCTCGATCATCGACTCGCCGACCACGCGCAGGACGTAATGGTCGCCGCCGCGCGCGCTCAGCAGATGGCCGGGCACCGTCACCCGGTCGTTGCCGGAGAGGGCCTCGATCGGGCGGCCGGCGGCGATCCGGCCGAAGTACGGCAGGTCGCGCTCGGACGTCTCCGCTCCCGGAATGGCGCGGATCAGCTCGATGCCCCGTTTCTGATTCCAGTCACGGCGCAGGAAGCCCTTCTGCTGCAGGAGCTTCAGGTGCTTGTAGGCCGTGCCGTAGGAGGAGAACCCGAAACGCTCGCAGATCTCCCGGTGGGTGGGGGCGATCCCGCGTTCCTTGCGGTACTCCTGAATGAACTCCAGAATCTGTTTCTGCCGCTCGGTGAGGTAGGACATGGTGGAAGTATAGCGGTAACGTAGCGTAATGCAAGCGGTGGGGGTGGAAAGCACCACGGACCACCACGCCTTGACACCCTCCACACCCCTCCGTACACTGCCGCAACGCTGGCCCTACCGCCCGCTTTTCTTCTGTGTCCGCTTACCCGATGAGCTCAGCCCCACCCGACCTCGATCTCCCTTTCCAATACCACCGGCTCGCCAACGGGCTCCGCGTCGTTCTTCACCGCAACGCCGCGCTCCCCCTGGTCGCCGTCAACCTCTGGTATCACGTCGGCTCGAAGAACGAGCGGCCGGGGCGCACCGGTTTCGCCCATCTGTTCGAGCACATGCTCTTCCAGGGCAGCGAGCACGTCGGCACGCACGATCACTTCCGCCTCCTCCAGCAGGTGGGCGGGGTCGCCAACGGCTCCACCTGGTACGACCGCACCAACTACTACGAGACGCTGCCCTCGCACCAGCTCGACCTCGGCCTATGGCTGGAGTCGGACCGCATGGGGTTCTTCCTCCCCGCGCTCACCCAGGAGAACCTGGACACCCAGCGCGACGTGGTGATGAACGAGCGCCGGCAGCGCATCGAGAACCAGCCCTATGGCCTGGCCGGCGAGCGCCTCCACGAGCTGCTCTATCCGGCGGACCACCCCTATCACTGGCCGGTGATCGGCTACATGGACGACATCGCCGCCGCCACCCTGGAGGAGGTACAGGCCTTCTTCCGCACCTACTACACGCCGAGCAACGCGGTGCTGACGCTGGCGGGCGACTTCGACCCGGAGGCCGCCCTGGACCGGGTGGAGGCCTGGTTCGGGAACATTCCCGCCGGGCCGCCGGTGCCGCCGGTGATCGTGCCCGCCGCGAAGCCGGCCGGCGAGCGCCGCGAGGTGCTGCCGGACGCCGTGCGCCTCCCCCGGATCTACATCGGCTTCCGTGCTCCCGCCTACGGCGAGCGCGCCTGGTACGCCGCGGACATGCTCTCGGCCGTGCTCACCGGCGGCAAGTCGAGCCCGCTCTACCGCGACCTTGTCTATAACCGCCAGATCGCCCAGGACGTCGGCGCCTCCGTCTCCCCCTACGAAAAGGGCGGGACGTTCATGATGGTCGCTACAGCCCGGCCGGGTGTCGAGGTGGAGACGCTGGAGAAGGCGATGCTGGATCACATCGCCGCCGCGGCCACCACGCTGCCCGATCGGGACGAGCTCGAACGGGCCCGCAACCGCATGCTCACCGACACCTACAGCAGCCTGCAGAAGCTGGACGGCGTGGCCGACCTCTTCTCGCAGTTCGCCACCTACTTCGACGATCCCGGCGGTGTCGCCGCGGAGGCTGGCCGCTACCTCCAGATCGAACCGGAGGAGATGATGGAGCTCGCGGCGGCGCACCTGACGGAAAACGAGCGCGTGGTGCTGCAGGTCGTGCCGCGAGACGCGGAATGAAGGAACCCGTCATGACCGCCCTGCCGCCACTCCCCCCGGGCATCGACCGCTCGGCCCCTCCCCTGCCCGGGGAGATCAAGCCGTTCCGCTTCCCCCACTTCCTGCGCACGCGGCTGCCCAACGGCCTCGCCGTGCTGGCGGCCCGCCACTCGGAGCTGCCGCTGGTCAGCATGGAGCTGTTGCTGCCGGCGGGCGGCCAGCATGATCCGGAAGGGCAGTCGGGCCTCGCCTCGCTCACCGCCGCCGTCCTCGACGAGGGGACCGAGCGCCGCTCGGCCATGGAGATCGCCACCTCCGCCGAACGGCTGGGCGGCTACTTCGCCACCGGCGCCGACTGGGACGTGGGCTTCCTCGCCTCCGGCCTGCTGGCGCAGAACCGCGCCGACGCCTTGGAGCTGCTGGCCGACGTCGCCTTCCACCCCACCTTCCCCATCGCGGAGGTGGAACGGATCCAGCGCCAGCGCCTGACGGAGATCCTGCGCCGCACCCAGGACCCCTCGGCGCTCGCCGACGACCGCTTCCTGCGCGTGCTCTATGACGGCACGGCCTACGCCCACCCGCTGATCGGCGAGGAGGAGAGCCTGACGGCGCTCGGCCCCGAGGCTCTGACGGATTTCTACCATCGGCACTACGGGCTCGACGGCGCGGCGCTGATCGCGGTGGGGGACTTCGATCCGGAAGAGCTGCTGCGCGAGGCCGAGGCGGCCTTCGGCACCGGCGGCCCGCTGACGCCGCCGGCTCCCCCGCCTCTGATCCTTCCGCCCTTGCGGGCGGGGATCTCGGTCCATATCGTCGACCGTGCCGGCGCCGCGCAGACCGAGCTGCGGGTCGGCCATCCGAGCGTCTCCCGCAGCCATCCGGACTACCCGTCGCTCGTCGTCTTCAACGGCCTGCTGGGCGGCAAGTTCACCAGCCGCATCAACCTGAACCTGCGCGAGCGGCACGGCTACACCTACGGCGCCTCCAGCCGCTTCTCGGGACGGATGGGGCCGGGCCCCTTCGCGATCAACGCCGCGGTGGCCACGGAGTCGACGGGAGCGGCGGCGCGCGAGGTCCTCTTCGAGCTGCGCCGCATCCGCGAGTCGCTGGTCGAGCCGGAGGAGCTGGCGGAGACGCAGAGCTACCTGGTGGGAGTCTTCCCCTACACGATGCAGACCATCGGCGACCTCGCCAAGCGGCTGGAGACCCTCGCCGTCTTCGGCCTGCCGGACGACTACTACACCCACCACCTGGAGCGCATCACCAACGTCACCCGGGAGGACATCCTGGACGTGGCGCGCCGGCACCTCGATCCGGAGCACGTGGCCATCGTGGCGGTGGGTCCCGCGGAGGCTCTGGAGCCGCAGCTTCAGGAGCTGGGACCGGTGACGGTGTGGTCCCCCCAGGGCGAGCCGCAGCTCGTATAAAGAACCCTCATCACCCCGGCCCTCTTCTCCCGCCCCCTCCCAACCCCCCACACCGGGAGAAGAGGGAGACCAGCACAAAACTGCCTCGCATGCCTTCCCCCTCTCCCGGTGTGGGGGGTTGGGAGGGGGCGGGAGAGGGGGCCAGGGGGTGAGGGTCCGCTCCGAAGGGGCGCTTTTACCGCAGGCTGGCGTCGGGCTTGCCGTCGGCGGAGAGCCGGACCTCCAGGTTGTGGAAGACGCCGCCCTGGAAGTTGCCGTTGATGGGGGCTTTAGCGGCCCGGCCGGTGGCCGCGACGGAGACGCGGAGCTGCACCGTCCCCGCGGGCACGTCGACCGAATCGCTGGCTTCGCGCTGCTGCGTGGACTTGCGCAAGCCGAGGAAACCGCCGCGGCTTGCCCCGATGACGAGCCGTGCCTTTTCCTTGTCGTTCACGTAGACGATCGCCACTCCGCCGTCCGGAAAATCGCAGACGAAGTGGACGTGAAGGGTGCTTGTGGTGGCCGCGGGCTGCGCCGGAGGGGTCTTCGCCACGCTGGTGACCGGGATGACCGGCGTCGTGGCGGCGAGCGTCTCGTTCGGCTGCGGCTCGCGCGGCGTCTGCGCCAGCTTCTGCTTGGCGCGGTTCTGGAGGTACAGGGCCCTGGCCAGGAGCTTCTTGGCTTCCGCGTTGGCGGGATCGATCATCAACGCCGCCTGCGCCCCCATGATCGCGGCGTCGTAGCGCTTGGCAGCGAGGCTCCGCTGGGCGAACTCCATCTGCGCGTCGATCTTGGGCACGGCCGGCGTCGGTGAACCGGCAGGCGTCGCCGAGGCGGCGGGAGTCACGGCGGGCGGCGGCACGGGGACCGGCACTGCGGGCCGGGCCGGCGTCACCGCGGCGGTGCGCTCCTCCGGCTGCCGGGCCGCTCCTCGGCGCCAGAGCAGGAACCCGCCCCCGGCCAAGATGCCGAAGACGACGACGAGCCCGGCCACCAGGAGCATCTGCGAGGTCGAGCTCTGCCGCGGGGAGGGCGGCGGTGGCGGCTTCAGCACCGGGACCTCGGCCGTGGCATTGGTGTCCGACAGGTCCGGAGTGGGCAGCACCGGCGGGGACAGCGTCCCTCCGGTCCCTCCGGTCCCTCCGGTTCCCCCGCCTGTCGAGCCGCTCGCGTCGCCCGTCCCCGTCGAGTCGCGGGACGGCGGCGGCGGTATCACCGGCGGTACGACCGCGGCCGGCCCGACGGGGACGATAGGGGCGATGGGGGCAATGGGCGCCGGCACGGGCGGCCGAAGCTGGACCGGCGGCGGCGCGGCGGGCTCCTTGCGCCAGCGGCTGAACAGCGACGGCTTGGCGGGACCCGCCTTCGCTCCGCCATCCGGTTTCGGCGGCGGGGGCGGCAGCACCATGGTGGAGGCGAGGCTCTGCGTCTCGTTGAGGTCGCTGCGCTGATGGTCCGCCTCCACCAGACGGCGCAGGTCGTCCACCATGTCGCGCGCCCGCTGGTAGCGGCGGGCCGGGTCCTTCTCCAGCGCCCGGTTGAGGATCGGCTCCAGGCCCGGCGCCAGGTTCTTCACGAACTCCTGGGGCGGCGTGAAGTGGTCGTAGACGATGCGGTGGCTCACCACCGTCAGGTTCTCGCCCGAGAACGGCTTGTGGCGGGTGAGCATCTCGTAGAGCACGACGCCGAGCGAGAAGAGGTCGGCCCGGTGGTCCACCTCCTTGCCCTGGATCTGCTCGGGTGCCATGTAGTTGGGCGTCCCCAGGAGCTGGCCTTCCTGGGTGAGGTTCGAGCTGTCGAGCCGCGCGATGCCGAAGTCGGTGATCTTCACCTTGTTGTCGGCGGTGATGAGGATGTTCGCCGGCTTGACGTCGCGGTGTACCACCCGGTTCGAGTGGGCGTAGTCGAGGGCGTCGCCGATCTGCGCGATGGCGTCGAGCACGAAGCCGAGCGACAGCGGCTGATCGCCCTGCAGCAGCAGCTTGAGGTTGGTGCCCCGCACGTACTCCATGGCGATGAAGGCGAGGCCCTCCTCGCTCTGCTCCACCACGTCGTGGATGGTGACGATATTGGGATGGGTGAGGATGCCGGCGCTCTGCGCCTCGCGCATGAAGCGGATGCGGAACTGCTCCATCTCCGAGTCGCGGACGGAGTAGCCGATGCGGAAGGTCTTGAGCGCCACCAGGCGGCCGATCAGGGGGTCCCGGGCCAGGTAGACGACGCCCATGGCTCCCTTGCCGATCTCGTCGGTAATTTCGTAGCGGCCCAGTTTGGTCGGGGACATCGGTGTCAATGGCAGCATGGCGCAGAGCTTTCGCGAGGTGAATTCTAGGCTGGACCGAGGTCCCAGGTCAAACGGGCAAGGGGCTGGAAAGCCCTGGTACTTTTAGGGTTTAGGGCGAGCCTCGGGGGTGGCCTCCGGGGGTTTTGCTTGTGGTATATTTGCCGCCCCTTGATCGCTCTTTGCCCCCTGAAGGAGGTTCAGGATGCAGGTGGATAGCCCGGAAAAGCTCCGTAATGTAGCTGTCGCAGGACACAACGACACCGGTAAGACCACGCTGGTCAGCTCGCTGCTGTACGCCGGCGGCGTGACGACCCGCATGCACCGGGTCGAGGACGGCAATACGTTCACCGATTTCGATCACGAGGAGACCGAGCGCAAGATCTCGATCGGTCTGGCTCCCTGTTTCGTCCCCTGGCAACAGCATAAGGTCAACCTGCTCGACTGCCCCGGGTACGGCATCTTCTTCACCGAGACCCGGGCCGGCCTGCGGGCCGCCGACGCCGTGGTGCTCTGCATCAACGGCGTCTCGGGCGTCGAGGTCAACACCGAGCGGGTGTGGAGCTACGCGGCCGAGATCGAGCTGCCGCTGTTGATCAGCCTCACCAAGATGGACCGCGAGCGCGCCGACTTCGGGCGCACCCTCGGCTCGCTGCAGCAGCGCTTCGGCCGCCAGATCCTGCCCATCCAGGTCCCCATCGGCCTGGAGGCGGGCTTCACCGGCGTCGTCGACCTGATCACCCTCAAGGCCTGGCGCTTCACCCGCGACGGCAACGGCAAGGGGACGCCGGCGGAGATTCCGCCCGAGCTCACCGACGAGGTGGAGACCCACCGCTCCCGGCTCGTCGAGGCGGTGGCGGAGACCGACGACCAGCTCATGGAAGGGTTCTTCGAGACCGGCACCCTGTCGCAGGAGAGCCTGGAGAACGGCCTGCGCCTGGCGGTGTCGCACCGGCAGATCTTCCCCGTCACCCTCACGGCCGGCGGCCACGGCGTCGGCATGTCGACGCTGCTCGATGCCCTGCTGGCGCTCGTCCCCTCGCCGGCCGCCCGGGAGCACTTCCCGGCGAAGAACGTCGGCGGCGACGACGTGACCCTCAAGGCCGACGCCGCCGGAACGCCGGCCGCCCTGGTGTTCAAGACCCTCTCCGACCCGTTCACCGGCAAGATCTCCATTCTGCGCGTCGTCTCCGGCACCCTGTCGTCGGACACCTCGCTCTACAACCCGCGCAACGAGGAGTCGGAGCGCGTCGGCCACCTCATGCTGCTCCAGGGCAAGCAGGGGACCAACGTCCAGAAGGTCGTCGCGGGCGACATCATCGGCGTCGCCAAGCTCAAGAACACGGTCACCGGCGACACCCTGTGCTCCAAGGAGCGCCCGGTGCGCATCGGCTGGATCGACATCCCCGAGGCGGCCATGACCTTCGCCGTCGAGCCGAAGTCCAAGGGCGACGAGGAGAAGATCGGCGACGCCCTGCACCGGCTCATCGACGAGGATCCCAGCCTGCACGCCGGGCGCGACCCCGAGACGCACGACCACCTGCTCTCGGGCACCGGCCAGCTCCACATCGAGATCGCCGTCGCCAAGCTGAAGCACCGCTACCACGTCGACCTCTTCCTGCATCCGCCCAAGGTGCCCTACCGCGAGACCATCCTCAGGCCCGCGGACGGCCACGGCCGGCACAAGAAGCAGACGGGCGGCCGCGGCCAGTTCGCCGACTGCCGCATCAAGATCGAGCCGCTGCCGCGCGGCGAGGACTTCGCCTTCGCCGACGAGATCTTCGGCGGCGCCATCCCCAACAACTACCGCCCGGCGGTGGAAAAGGGGATTCAGGACGCCCGGCGCCGCGGCTTCCTCGCCGGCTACCCGATGGTCGACTTCAAGGTCCGGCTGCTCGACGGCCAGTACCACGACGTGGACTCCTCGGAAATGGCGTTCAAGATCGCCGGCTCGCTGGCCTACAAGGACGCCATGGCCAACGCCAAGCCCACCATCCTGGAGCCGGTGATGAAGGTGGAGATCAACACCACCGAGGAGTTCATGGGCGACATCATGGGCGACCTCTCGCACCGCCGCGGCCGGCCGCAGGGCATGGACGCCGTCAACGGCCACCAGGTGATCAAGGCCGTGGTGCCGATGTCCGAGATGCTGGACTACGACCGCCACCTGACCGCCATGACGCAGGGCCGATCCAGCTTCCACATGGAGTTCTCGCACTACGAGGAAGTCCCCAAGCTCGTGCAGGACAAGCTGATCGCCGAGTACCAGAAACATCGCAAGGAAGAGCAGGAATAGGAGAACCGACCCTTGATCCAAGTCAGCCAGGTGCGAGCCGGCATGTGCATTCTCTTCGAGAACGACGTCTGCCGGGTCATGAACGTTCATCACGTCACGCCGGGGAACTGGCGCGGCTTCGTCCAGGTGCGCATGCGCAGCCTGAAGAGCGGCAACAGCTTCGAGCATCGCTTCGGCTCGACCGAGAAAGTCGACCGCGCCATCCTCGAAACCCACCAGATGGAGTACCTGTACTCCGAGCCCTCGGCCCACTACTTCATGAACCAGGAGACCTACGAGCAGATCTCCATGGACAACGAGACCCTGGGCGACACCATGCAATATCTGCTGCCCAACACCGTCATCCAGGTCGATTTCTACGACGACAAGCCGGTGGGCATCGAGCTGCCGAACACCGTCAGCCTGGAAGTGGTGGAAACCGAGCCGAGCATGAAGGGCGCCACCGCCAGCGCCTCCTACAAGCCGGCGAAGATGGAGACCGGGCTGGTCGTCATGGTGCCGCCCTTCATCGAGGTGGGCACCAAGATCCTGATCGACACGCGCGAGAACAAGTATCTGAGCCGGGGGTGAGCCCTTCCAGCTCTCCTCTCCCGCCCTCTCCCAGCGGTCTTTTTTGGCTCTCTCCTCTGCCGGCCGGCCGGGGGAGGCTGCGCGTGGAGAGCTAACTCCACTCGTCAGGACTCCGGATTGACGCAGATTAGGAACTGTTCTAGCTTGTGTCGTGAAAGGCATCCGACATGGGCGACCTCACTGAGATGGTCGTGGGAATCAGTCCGGCCATGGCCGCGCTACGGGCCTATCTGCCCAAAGTCGCCCGCTCGCCCGCGACCGTCCTGATCACGGGAGCCACAGGAACCGGCAAGGAGCGGGTCGCTCGGGCGCTCCATGCGCTGGGGCCGCGCGGCCGCCGTCCCTTCGTTGCGGTCAACTGCGCGGCGTTGCCCGACAGCCTGATCGAATCGCAGATGTTCGGCCACGAACGAGGTGCATTCACGGGAGCCGTGAGCGCGTTCAAAGGGCACGTCGTCCAAGCCGACGGAGGTACGCTCTTTCTCGACGAGATCGGCGAGATGAGCCTGTATGCCCAGGCGAAACTGTTGCGCGTGCTGGAAACCCATGAGGTCATGCCGGTGGGAGCCGGACGGTCGATCGCGGTGGATCTGCGCGTGATCGCCGCCACCAACCTGCCGCTCGAAGCTCTGATGCAAAATGGCAACTTTCGCACCGATCTATATTACCGGCTCAACGTGGCGCGGCTCGATCTGCCGGCGCTGAAAGACCGCCCGGAAGACATCCCCCTACTGTTTCGTCACGCCGTCGAGGAATTGAACCGGCGCGACCAATGCGGAGTTGGCTCGCCCGACGGCGAGCTTCTGAGCTGTCTGATGGCTCACGACTGGCCGGGCAACGTGCGCGAGCTGCGCAATCTCGTGGAAGCGATCTTCATCGATCCGCCTAGCGGACGCATCGGTTTTGCCGATCTGCCGCCCGTGTTCCGCAACATGTTCATGCGGTATCGAACCAGCACGCCGAGTGAACGGGACCGGCTCATGAGCGTGCTCGAAAAGGCGAACTGGAACAAGGCGGAGGCGGCCAAACAGATGAAGTGGTCGCGTATGACCCTCTACCGCAAGCTGGCGAAATATCACATTGACCGGTCGGTGTAGCCGCCGCCGGCTGTGCTTTCCCATGTCACATCTGTAACCGCAGGCCACGCCACCTGCGACACTTTCTTGTGACACCGCCCGCCGTCTCGAACGCCGGAGATCCAAGTAAAGCAAGCGTTTGGTGTCATCCACCCGGATGGCATGCGGCTTGCCCCCTGAGAGCCGCAGGACAAGCCAGGCATGCCGAACCAACGCCAATCCAACAGGCCCGTGCGCGCCCCTCTGGCGCGCTACACCAATTACTTCGAGGTGGGGCACAACCCTTATGAATTCCTGATCGACCTCGGCCAGTTCCAGCCGGAGGCGTCGGGGGTCGTGCTCCACACCCGCATTGCGGTGGGGCCGACCCACGCCAAGCTGTTGGCCACGATGCTACGCAACGCGGTGAGCCAGTACGAGAGGGACAACGGTCCGATCGCGGACGCGACGGACACTCCGGACCCGATCGCGGCGGTCCTTCGCTCCCTGCCTGATTTCGAACGCCGCGCCGTGGACGCCCGTCGCGATCCCGCGATCGAGGCTTCCGTGGCGCCTGCCAAACGCTCAACCCAGAAGAGGTAATGGCCATGGCTGCTCAGATCCGTCCCAACCGGCTCGAGGTCAGCGACCGATTTCCCATGCTCGGGTTCACGATCCGCACGGACGGGTCTCCCCAGCGCGCCGAGGTGGCGATCGCCACGGATCCCTCCTTGTTCCGCGCCGAGAAGAAAACCGAGCGCACCAGCGCCAACTTCTATTCCAGCCGCGCCGGCGGCCCGCTGGTGGTGCCGCGTAGCGAAGCGGTCTACGTCGTGCCTCCCGAAGTGCTGGCGGGTTTCATCGGCCAGGAACGCCTCTATTTCGGGCTCGCCACCACGCCGGAGCGCAACGGAGCCACGCAGCCGCCGCAAGTGACGGTGATGCCGGGCGAGGGCAGCCCGTACATCTCGCTGCGCGGGCTGACCGGCCGCAGCCTCCAGCGGGTGCGGGTCATACCGAGCCGGCAGCAGCGCGCGGCGGGCTACGGCGGCAACGGCAAGAGCGCGCTGGAATGGGCCGGCGATGCGGCGACTCCCGGCCAGGTGCCCGCGGCGGGCACCCCGGCGCCGGTGAGCACCGGCGGCAACGGCACGGCACCAGCCGTCGCGCCGCACTACGACGACGGCTTCGGGCCGCTCGCGCCCACCCCGCCGCCAGTTTCCACCAACGCGCCCGCAGGGTCCGAAGCGCGGCCGGCCGCGCCACCCGCGGTGCCGACGACGCCGACCGCACAGGGCCAGGCCTATGCCCTCTCCTCCGAAATCCCGCTGGATCCCGGCAACGGCGGCCTGTCCATCGGCTCGGACGTGTTGGAGGTGGGCGACATCATCGTGACCACCACGGCCGCAGCGGTCTCCGGCCTGATCCGTTTCGGCACCGGCTCCCAGGTCAGCCATACCATGCTCTACGTGGGCCAGGGTACGCAGGTGATCGATGCCACGTCCGCCGGCGTGCGCCTGCGCCCGCTCGCTGAGGCCCTCAGCGATGCCACGGTGGCGGTGGCCTTCCGCTATCCGGGTCTCTCAGAAGCACAACGGCAGATCATCGCCGACAAGGCCGCCGAGCACATCGGGCGCCCCTACGACTACTGGGGGATCGTGCGCCAAGCCAGCTTCCAGATCGACAGCCGCGTGTGCAACGTGCTGCCGGCATCGGCTGCCGAGGAGTGCCGAAATTTCTGCGGCCGGGTGGACGTCGGCCGGGGCACGGACACCGAGTTCTTCTGCTCCGAGCTGGTGATCGCTGCCTACCAGGCGGCCGGAGTGCCGATCACCAGCACGCCGCCCGAGTGGACCAGCCCCGACGACCTAGCCCAGTTCGGCCTGCGTAGCGGTGTGCTGGCTTACGTGGGCCATCTCAAGGCGCCGCCCTACGAGCGGCGGCAATCCATCTGGGAGTCCCTGGGCTTGTCGGCGCAGGAGAGCGCAGCGTTGGCGTACGAATCCTTCTCGCTTAACTGGGATGATCTGCAGCTTATCAACCAGCCGACCAATCAGTCCTGCTGGGCCACCGCGGCGGCGATGGTTCTGGGTTGGCGCGACCAAGTCTCGGTGACGCCCGAATTCGTTGCCCTGTGCGGCGGTCGCACCACTGCCGCCGGCCTTCCTCCCAGTCAGAAGCGGCAGTTCGCTACCGAGATCGGGCTCCGATGCGAGGAGCCCCAGTCCTACGCCATCGACGATTTTCGTCGTCTACTGGAAACCTGCGGTCCGCTCTGGGTGGGTGTGACGACGCCCAACGGCAACCATGCCATCGTCGTCACCGGCATGTACAGTGATGGCGCGGCGGATGGCTCCGACACCTTCGTGCGCATCGCCGATCCCTGGGACCGCAATCCGGGCACGCCCGGCGCTCCCGGCCCATATCTTGGAACCCATAACACGGGCAGCCGCTATATCCTGACGTGGAACGCCTTCGTACGCGAGTACGAGGACCGTGTGACCGTTTCGCGTGCCGGTACGGTGAACGTGCAGATCGTGCACGCGGGCGGCACCGATGGCCGGGTGCCCAACCGCCAGACTACGCCGGCGGGTTATGCCATGGCGGCCGGCCGCGGTGCACGTCCGCTGACGGTGCAGAGCGCCCGCGCCTTCTCCGCGGCGAGCGCCGAGCAGGTCATCGCCCGCGCGGGCGAGATCGGCTCCAACATAGCGGAGCTCGTTACCCGCCTGCTGTCTCAGGGGGTTAGTCCTGCGGATCTGCAGGCCTTCCTCGGTTCTTCGACGCCGCTGGCCAGCGCCGCGAGCGCCGCACAGGCACTGCCACAAGGCCGGGGAGTGGTGCGCACCCTAGGGACTCAGCGCCGTCCGGCTCACTTTCCATCGACGGAAGTCGCGTCGTGGTGGAAAAAGGAGCTCGTGCTCACCACATTGTTCGCGCTCTCGCCTGCCTTGGTGGCGGTACGCGCCGCGGCGAACCGCTACAACCTGAGCGTCGCCATCGGCCCAACGGCGAGCGTTGGCTTCCTGATCGGCGGCGGAGTGGGCGCGGGCATCATCTTCGCTCCGGACGACGAGGTCGGCTTCTATGGTCAGTTCGACATTCTCGGCGGCCTTATCGACAGCGCCTCGGTGGAGATCCAGTGCACCATCGTCTCCGGCGGCATCGAAAGCTTCTCCGGCATCAGTTGGGCGGTCGCGGCGGAAGTGGATCTGGGCGTTTCGGTCAGCGCCCAAGTGCTGTTCGATACCTCGTTGCACTTCCAGGGCGTCACCTTCGGCCTCGGGCTGGGACTCGGCATAGAGCCGATCCAGGTCTTCTTCTCCCTGCAGGGAACCGCCGCCGAGTCGCTGGCGCTCACGCAGGCCGTGCCGGCACCATCCGCGAGGCCGCTGCCGCCCCACGTGCAGACGCGCCGCGCCGTGGCCATGGACGAGGCGACAGGCGCCATCGTGCCGCCGCCGTTCCCGGGCGCGGTGATCGAGCGAGTGGACGGGGCGAGCGGCAACGTCCGCTGGCAGCTCGACCAGTTGCGCGGCTTCAAGCTGCCGCCGGGGATGGCGCCGGATGCGGTGTCCTGCGTCGCGCCGGCGGTACGGCTGAGCGACTGGCCCTACCTGGAAGGACGCGACGGGGCCGCCAGCCTGCCGCTGACGGTCGATTGGGAGTTCGCCGCCGGTGGCGTCGGCAACATCCGCGTCGCCGCGGGCGAAGCGCGCAATGCCGAGGGCGTCACGCTCGACGTGCGCGCCCGCATCCTGGACCAGACCCTGCCGCCGAGCCCGGCCGGCCCGGCCGTCGCCGCGCTCCGGGTGCAAATCGAGTACCGCTTCACGGCGCCCGACGGCGCCACTCCCCTGGCCATCACCGAGCTGATCCTCCATGGCGACGGGCAGCTCGAACGCCGCAGCACGTGGCAAACGGCTTTGGTTCACTGATCTGGACGCACGGAGTCGAGCGTGGCCTACGGAAAAGACAAGGGACTGCCGCCACCGCCGCCGGCCGTACGCCGGGTCGAGGTGATGACTGCCGCACCGGCGCGGTCACTGGCGCGCGACGCCTTCGGGCGGGAGATCGGGGAATCCGAGCAGACCGCGCCGCAGCCGACCTCCACTGTCGACCCGCAGGCCGCCAGCCCCAAGCGGGAGGCGGCCACCGAGACCATCGGCCGTCGCGCGGGGGTGCTCTCCGACGAGTTGGATTTCCCCGAGTTCGTCGCCTCGCTGCTGCATGGCACCTTCGACGCCATCGTCGATTCCGCCATTCGTCAGATGGAGAGCTTCGCCGACTTGGTGGCCGCGGTAGCCAAGCCGGTGGAGCAGTTCACCCAGGAGAACGTCTCTCTCAACCAGGCGCGCGACTGGCTGGTGGAGCAGTATCCGCACGATCTCGCGTTGTCGCGGGATGGGGAATCCCCGCGTGTGGTACCGCGCAAGCCGGCTGCCGCCGAAGGCGAAGACGCGCCCCCGTCGCCCGATTGGCTGGCCGACTTCGGCGCCGCCGGCGCCGAGCTCACCCCCGAGCTCGTCGAAGAGCAGCTCGTGCCGCAGGCGCGCGAGCGCGTGGCGCACAACCGGCTGCAAACCTTGTCGACCATGGTCCTGCTCGGTATGCAACGCGTAGTGGTGAAGGACGGCACCATCGGCGCGCGGCTGCGCTTCCGCGCCGCGGCGGCGGACCACGCCAAGGTGGATTACGCGGTCTCGGATGATCCCGGCGGCGGCGGCACGGAGTGGGGCCATCGCGGCAGCCGCACCTTTTCGCTGCCCTCCACCAAGGTGTCCACGGTGGGCGTCAACGCGCAGACCGACAGCGAGCTCAAGGCGGAGCTCTTCGGCGAGGTGAAGATCAACTTCGCCAGCGAGACCCTTCCCCTCGACCGCTTCATGGACGAGGCGAGCCGCACCCTGCTGGAACGGCACGCGCGGCCCGTCGCCGCGCCGCGCACCGCCGCGGCACCGCGGCCGGCCGCCGAAGCGGCGCCTGCCGCTGCGCCCGCGCCCGTCGCCCCGGCTGCGGGAGGTGCGCGATGACGGGCCGCCGGGCGCTCGCGGACCTGCTGGCCGAAGTGGCCGCGGGCACGCTGGACGCCCTGGCCGCGGCACCGGGGCTCTTGGTACAGGCGATCGAGGTCGATCTGCCCGTCGAAATCATTTGGTGCCGCGCGGGGGATGAGATCGTCCTGTCCGGCGACGTGCCGCGCACCGTGACCCGCACCGCCTTCGACGCACCGCCCGCCCGGCTGCACGTCACATGGGCGAGAGAGGTGGCCGCGTGAGCGCCGACGCCACCCTGCCGCTGGAGCATTTCATCCAGGCCGTGCAGAGCCAACTCGACAACGCTCAGACGGCGATGGCGGTGAAAGCACGCAACCTCGATCTGCCGCTCACCTTCGCCATCCGCGACATCAAGCTCGACCTGCGCGCCCACGTCGAGTTCGCCCGCTCGGAGATCCGCATCCGGCCGGCCGGCGCCGGCGACAAGGAGGCGAGCGTCTTCCACCTGGAGTTCGCCGTCATCACGCGGCCGATGATCGAGGAAAACGCCGTCGCCTTCTCCGAGGATCCCCAGGAACGCTCCCTCGACGAGCTGAAGGACGATCTCTCAGAGGACGAGCGGCGCCGCCTCGAATGGGTAGGCGTGCGCACCGTGTCGAAGCTGCGCCAGGTCGAGGAGCAGGGCGGTTCGCGCACCGTGGGACGCGTCACCAACCTGCCGGTGGACCGCCTGCGTCAGGCGCTGGAGCGCGCCTCGGCGCCCCTGGTGGAGCACGTGCTGCCGGTGTCGCCGTCGCGCGAGGATGCCACGGACCTGCCCAACCTGGTACGCATTCGCGGCCGGAACCTCGTGCAGGACGGCTTGCCCCGAGTCACCGTGGGCGGCGAGCCGGTGAGCGTGGTGCGCGCCGGCGAGCGGGAAGTGGTGATCGCGCCCCAGGCGCACCAGATGGCGGGCGAGCTGATCATCGAGCCCGCGCCGCAGCGGGCCGCCGCCATGACTTTCGATTTGCGCCCGTTCTGGCGCGGCGCGCCTAGCAACCGGCCGGCGGACGACGATCCGGGGGGTACGCCGTGAGCTCCGCGGCCCTCGCCATGCCTTGGGCCGCCCGCGGCCGTGCCTACTGCCTGCCGGGCAGCGTGGTGCTGAAGCTCGCGCTGGGCGAGGCGCCCGAATCGATCCCCTCGGCGTTGGACGTGCGCCCCGGGCTCTCGCCCGCCGTGGACAAGCTGGACGGCGGCGTGGTGGACCGCGTCGTGCGCCATTTTGCCGGCGGCCTGAGGGTGGCGCGGGTACACGCCGCGGCCGCGAGCCTCGCCCGGCCCGGCGAACGGCATCTGTGTTTCGACGATCGGGAGCAGCTCTTCGGCCTCGCCCGCACCTTCCGTCTCGACGTGCCCGCCGGCACCGCCATCGAGCCGCTGGTCGACGCGCTCAGCCAGATCGCCATCGTGGAAGCCGCCTCGCTCAACTACGCCTGCGTCACGCCCTTCACGCTCGCGGCCAGTGCCGAGACCGAGCAGGACTGGACTCCCTGGCAACAGGTGCATGCGGCCGAAGCGCTCGCCTACGAGCAGGGCGATCCGGCGGTCATCGTGGCGGTGGTGGACAGCGGTATCGCGCCGGAGCACCCCGAGCTCGCCGCACGGCTGCGCGCCGGGTTCGACACCGTCCAGCTCGGCCGCTCGGACGTGGCGCTCGGGCTCCAGCTCCTCGGCGACTCGGCGCGGGTAGACACGCGCCCCGTGGACCATTTCGTCGGCCATGGCATGGGCTGCGCCGGCATCATCGGCGCGCTCGGCGTGGCCATGCCGCCCGGTCTTGCCGGCGACACCCAAATCCTCCCCCTCCGGGCGCTCGGCGCGGCGCGCTTCCCCGGCAAGACGCAGGCCGTGGGCATCGGCGCCATCACCGATCTGGACATGGCCGTGAAGCTGGCCGTGGACCTGGGCGCCAAGGTCATCAACATGAGCTTCGGCACGGACGATGCGAGCCTCGAGCCCGGCAGCCCGAAACCCCACGCGGACGTCGTGCAGTACGCCCTCGACCGCGGCTGCATCCTGGTGGCCGCCAGCGGCAACAATGGCAGCGAGACACGCTACTGGCCGGCAGCCTATCCCGGCGTGATCGCCGTGGGCGCGGCCGGCGAGCGCGGCACGCCGAGCGCGTTCTCCACCCGCGGCGGGCACGTGGCCCTGTGCGCGCCGGGGGAGCGCGTCCGCACCCTCGGGCTCGAGGGCTACCAGATTGCCACCGGCACCAGCTTCGCCTCTCCCTTCGTCGCCGCCACCGCGGCGCTGATGGTCTCCCGCGCCCAGCGGCGAGCGACGCCGCTCGACGGCGCGTGCGTACGCAGCCTGCTGATGGAATCGGCCACCCCCTTCCCGGCCCCGGCGCCAGCGGGATGCGGCGCGGGAGTGCTCGACGCCCACGCGGCCCTGCAGGCGCTGGACGCGTTCATCGACCGCTCTCTCCCCGAGGACGCCGGGTGCGTCGAGCAGGAATGATTCCAGGGTGTGAAAGACCGGACCGACCGAACTTTTGACATAGAGGAGATGCACCATGGCCGCAACCATCGAGATCGTTTTCCGTGACCTCAGAGAGCGTAACGACGACGAGCGCGAAGCTCTGCGGATTGAAAAAGACCAACTGAGCAAGAAAGTACCCCTGACAAAGGAAGAGAACGAGAACCTCCTACGGATTGGAAGCATCCTCACTCGCTTGACCAAGGCCCCGAAGATCGAGGTCGCCGACCCGCTGTACGTCTCCGCCCGCGACTACTTCAATTTGAGCGGCGTCCTTCCCGGCAAAACCCTCGTGAACCACGCCGGGGGACGACTGCAGGCCAACCCCAAGGATGCTCTGCGGTTCGACGACGTCGTCAAAATCTCGCTGGTCCTCGGACTGCTGGCGGTCGACCGGGCCCGCCTCCCGCGCCTGACGGTGCACAAGCCCCCCCAGGCGGGTGACCCCGAAATCGTCGCCGATTCGGCCGACCCCAACTACAGCGGGTTCAGCCGGGCGTTCTACACAGCTTTCGGCGAGGCGCAGGACGGCTTCGAGCTGGCGAAGCTGGTCCTCTCCATTCTCGAAGACGTGGGCGATCCGAGCGCGGACGACACCGCGGCGGGGGTGGTGGACACCGCCGAGCTCGCGCAGGTCATGCGCCGCTTGCGCGGCAAGGGAGTCACGGCCAGTGAGCCGCAGCTCAAACGGCGAGTCGACGAGTGCCTGAACGAGATCCAGGGAGACGGCGTCGACCGGCCGTTCACGGACATCGGGATTTCCCTGCCGGACCTGAACAACGTGACCGACTATCAGATTCAGCGTCACAACGTGCAGCTATACGGCTCGCTGATCTGTGCGGCGATGTTCGACGAGCTGAAAGCCTTCGGGGTGGTGGAAAAGCTGGTCGAGCTATCGCAGAACGGCATGCTCCCCATCGGCAACGGCAAGGCAGGAAAGATGCTCTACGACTATTGGAAGAGCACGCCGAACCGGATCTCCGAGGCCGAGCGGCGCAACTTCTATGCCCTGACGATGGGAATCCCGGGCGGCGACGGCAACGGCAACGCGAACCGGGAGTTCAACGACCTGTGGATCCGATTCGTCTCCTCGGTCTCCAAGCTGGTGCGCCAGGGAACGGTCGACCGGTACGTCCGCGACCGCGTGCCCGGCGCGCTGAGCCAGCAGCAGGTGCGCAAGGCGGCCCGCGACCTGGCGCTCAACCTGTCGTCGCACGGTTTCGGCATGGCCTTCTACGCCGCACAGGAGCTGAGAGACCAGATTCAAATGATGATCAACCTCTTGGGCGACTCGGAGATCATGGGTTCCTACGGGGCGCGCGACATGTGGCAGGTGATCGACCAGGTAGCGACGCTCGAGCTGGGCGGCGCCCGCAACAGTGCGCGTTACCGGACGCTGGCCACCTGCGGCGCCATCATCACCGCCTGGCTGGCCAACAACGTGGAGCGTTTCAACCGGCCGGCCGGCGCGAGAGTCATCGACGTCGACGACGTGCTGTCCGCCTATCCTTCGACGGCCGGCCAAAATGCCACCACCAAACCCACCGACTACGACCTGGTGAACGCCTGCGAGCTGTGGCTCGCCGACACCGCCACGTCCGACGATCGCGTCGAGGAGCTGTCCCAGCCGCGCGAGTCGCCGGTGATGACCTCCAGGCCGGTGCAAATCCCCGCCGTCGCCCGCGACATGCTGGAACAGGCTGGAGTGCCCGGCCTTGGGCTGGGCATGGGCATGGGAATGACGCGCCACTGAGCACGACCTGAGAAACGGAGGAACACCATGGCGACGGCACTGTCTTCACGAGTGGCAAACCTGCTGAGCCACGCGGCCCGGCGGCTCGGCACCGCCGATCCCACCCCCACGGTCAAGGGGCTGCTCGACCGCACCTTCAACCTGCCCGAGGGCGACCCGCGCTACGCGGACAACGCGCTGACGCCCGGCGCGGCGCCCCTCGAGCCCTCCTACTCTGAGCTGCAGCCCGGCACGCTGCGATTCAATCTCCAGCCGCTCGGGCCCGGAGCCTCGGGCGTGGACCGGCGCGACGAAGCCACGCGCGAGATGCGCCGGCTGGTGAGCGCCTTCTTCGGCCGGGAAGCCCTGCACTGGTTCGACGAGCGCAGCGAGCCCTGGCGCGGCTTCGGCTCCGGCTCGAACCTCCACTACGGCGCCTTCTTCGGCACCGGCTACGACCGCGACGGGCTCTGCTCGTCGAAGGTCTATTACGAGACCGGGCCCGGACAGATCGAGGCATTGCCGATGGGACTTTTCGGCGTCGCATCGACGGCGCTCGCGGTCCTGCCCGGCCTGGTCCCGCTGTTCACCACCATCGGAGCGCAGCGCGGAACCGGCGGCCAGCGCCTCACCTTCGCCCATCCGCGGCCGTTGCGCATCGCCGATCTGCAGCCGCTGCTCGACGCGCTCGGGCTCGGCCAGCGCATGCCCGGCATCCTGCAGATCCTCGGGCTCGCGCTCGGCGGGCGCTTCGACCTGCCGGCCCAGGCCACGCTGATCGGCATCGGCCGGTCGTCCGAGGGGCCGGAGATCGAGATCTACGTGCTGCTGGGAATGATCCCGGACCTGCCGGTGGATTTCCTGAGTCTGCTCACGCTGGGCCTCAGCGAGCGCCCGCGCGAGCTCGCGGCCCTGGAGCGCTGGATGACGGCCTTCACGCCGGAGGACGATATCTGGCCGGGCCGCTTCTCGATCCTCAGCGTGCGGACCAGCGCCACGATGCCGCCGCGGGTGGGCCTGTACCTGCGCCCGGTGGAGTTCGAAGTGTCGATGGGCGCCAACGGCCAGGGGCGGCTCGTCGCCTGACCTCCTGACCTTGCCTGCGAGGTGATCGCCATGCTTGCCACTGCCAACTCCACGCCCACCGCCCACGCGCCGTCGCCGCGGCCTGAAGTGCGCCAGGCGGTCAAGGAGCTGCTCACCCGGTCGCCCGCCTTCGCCAGCCTGCCCGCGGGCCAGCAGCGGCAGATCGCCCACGACACGGCGCTGATCGCCGACTACCTGGCGGCGCCCGAAGGCATTCCGGGCAACACGCTCCCGGGCGGAGACGGCGCGCCGCCCGCCCGCGCCCTGACCGACGACGTGCAGTCGACCTCAACGGAGGGCTGGCAGGCCGTCAAAGACATCGGCGACACCGATTTCAAAGCTGGCGCGGCGCGCGAAGGCGCCGCGGTCGCGGACCTGCTCCTGACGAAGGTCAATTTCCCCACCTTCGTCTCCGGCCTGATCGAGGGGGTGTTCCATGCCATCGTCAAGTCCTCGATCGAGCAGATGGAGGCCTATTCCAACATGGTCGCCCAGGTGGCCAAGTCCCTGGAGAGCTTCCGCGAGGACAACGTCACGCCCAACCAGGGGCGCGACCACATGGTGGAGAAGTTCCCCGACCTGCTCGAGATCGGCACGGACGACTTCTCCGACAGCCCCGGTCCGCGCCTGCGGCTGCGCGACGGCGTGGATGAGAGCGCCGCGCTGCGCCGGGTGAACGGTACGCTGGAGCTCCAGGACGGCGAGCTGAAGAGCATGGACCTCTCGGACGAGACCGCCGAGCTCGCCCTGGTCACCGCCGCGCGCACGCAGCTCGCGCGCCAGCGCCAGCAGCTCCTGGCCAGCCTGGTGCTCATGGGCATCAACCGCATCGTGGTCACCGACGGGCGGATCCAGGCCAAAATCATGTATGACTTCCAGGCCCGCGACAGCCGCAAGCTCGCGCGCAGCGCCACCGCCTACGACTATGCGACCCAGGACGGCCGGATCGCGACCACCACGGACAGAGAGGGGGAGTGGGATCGAGGCGGCAAAAGCGGCGGCAAGGGATCGTGGGAGGCAGACAAGGGCAACTACGATTGGAATTCGGACTATTACTCCAAAGGCAAGTACAAGTACACCGAGAAACCGATCATGACCGCCATGAGCACGGCCGCCGAGGCGTCGGAATCGGCGCTCCAGACGCGGGCGCAGCTCGCCGGCACCGTGGAGGTCAACTTCAAGAGCGACTACCTACCGCTCGACAAGATGGCCACCCCGGGCATGATCGCCGCCATCCAGGGCCACTCGCAGCCGGTCGACCCCAACGTGGTGCCCTCGGCGCGCACCCCCCAGGCGCCGGGCGGAGCGCCGCCGGCATCGCCACCGGCGACGCCAAGACAATGAGCGCGAGGAGGTGAAGCGTCATGGCAGCACCCGTCAAAGCGCCCTGGACGACGCCGCAGACCCTGGAGGCCGTGCGCCCGCAGGTGCGCGAGCTGCTCACGTCGATTCCCGCCTTCTCGCACCTCGGCGCGGAGGAGCAGCAGCACCTCGCCCGGGACATGGTGAAGGTGCTCTCCTACATCGCCAACCCGAACGGCGTGCTGGCAGCGGCCGCGGCTCCGCAGCCGGCGCCCATGGCGCGCGCGCAGGCGGACGAGGACCCGGTGGAAGCCACCAAGCGCAGCCTGTCCACATCGCCCGGCATGGTGGGCGAGAAGTTCAAGGCCGGCGCCGTGCGCGAGGGCGTCGAGCAGTTCGGTGCGCTGGTGCAGAAGGTTGACTTCCCCAAGTTCGTCGGCGGCCTGATCAAGAACGTGTTCCAAGCCATCGTCGAGTCGTCCATCGAGCAGATGCGGGCCTATGGCGAGCTGATCGCCAACGTGGCCAAGACCGTGGACCAGTTCATGGCGGACAACATCTCCGTGGGGGCGGGTCGGGACTGGCTCGCCGAGCGCTATCCGGACACGCTGGGCGTGGAGGTCAACGCCGGCTCCGGCGGCCTGGCGGAAGGAGGCGAAGCGGCACCCACCACGACGCAACTGGTCGCCCGCGGCGAGGACCCGGAGCAGCGGCTGCAGGAGATCAGCCGGGACCTGGGCGTCGAGCCGCCGGTCACCGACGTCTCTGATCCCAACGCGGAGCTCAAGATCGTGACCGCGGCACGGCTCCAGATGGCGAAATCCCGCCAGCAGCTCCTGTCTTCCATGGTCATGCTCGGCATCAACCGCATCGTAGTCACCGACGGCACCATCAACGCCAAGGTAGTCTTCGACATGCGCGCCCAGGACCAGGCGAAGCGGCACTACACGGCTTCGATGCACGACCAGTCGTCGCAGCGCTATCGGGAGAGCGTCAACGCCAGCTACGGCGGGTGGTTCTCGCCCTACGATATGTCGGCCAGCTTCGAAGCCGAGCAGGAGCACGTAGCCACCGTCGGCTCCGCGGTGGACGAGACCAGCGAGTCCAAAGCCGAGGTCAAGGCCCGGCTCTCGGGCGAAGTGCGGGTGAACTTCAAAAGCGACTATCTGCCTCTGGAGAAGATGGCGACGCCGGAGATGATGTCCGTGATCCAGGGCAACTCCACGCCCTTCAATCCCAATACCCGCAACGCCCCCGCGGCGGGCGCGGCTGGCGGGAACCGGACATGAGCCGCGACGTCGACCCCACCCTCGAGATCGCCCTGCGGCGCGCCGATCAGCTCGTCGCCCAGGCGCACGGGGTCGCTTTCGCTCTCGACGAGATCGCCGCCGTCGAGCTGCCGCCGTCCGCCGGCGCGACCGTGGACCAGGCGCAGTTGCGCGCCATCGCCTCGCTCTACCTCGCCGCCGAATTGGAAGCCGCGGACGTGCTCACCGCCGCGGAAGCGCTGACGCGGCTCGCCCGTAGCGGCAGCCTCGCCGTCGACCTGGGCGAGGCGGCCCCGCTCCTGCAGGAATTCTGGCAGCAGCGCAACGAGCGGGCGAGCGAGGCGGAGCGGCACGGTTTTTTCTCCGCGCTGTTCGGCATGCCGGGCGGGCCCGATCACTCCGAGCAGCCGCCCAACCGGGAGTTCGAGGACCGGCTGATCGATCTGTGCGAGGCCCTCTACAAGCTCGACGAATCGGCGAGCAACGCGGACTGGGGAGGCGTGGCGCAGCAGGCGCGGGTGCGCGGCGCGGCCCAGCGGCTGCTGGCGAACCTGATGCACGTAGCCAGCGGGCTCACCGTGTTCCTGGCCCAGGAGATCCTGGCCGCGATCAAGCAGGGGCTGGCGATCCTCGCCCATCGCGCCGTGAAAACCGCCTTCGGCGCACGGGGCGTCTGGGACGTGGTAAATGCGATCTCGCGCCTGGCGCGGCGGCCTCCCATGGATCACGCGCTGCGCGTGCGCCGCGGCCAGGCGGGCATGACGATCCTCTCCTGGCTCGCGGAGGCCGCGCCGCTCCTGGACCAGAGCGCGAAGCCCCTGGTGAGCCTCGATCACCCCGTGATCCCGGCGGCGGTGGATTGGCTCGAGGCCTCCCTCACCCTCGGCGAAGCGGCAGCCCCGGCGCCGCCGGCGCGGAGCGAATCCCCCTGGGCCTCCCTGGCCGGGTGACGCCATGGCCGGCGTCCTGGAACGGCCGGAGCCACCGCCTGCCCAGGTGCGCAGCGCGATCCGCGATCTGCTCACCGCCAGCGCCCAATACCAGAGCCTCGATCCGCCGACCCGCCGGGAGATCGCCCAGGGGCTGGTCACCATCGGCTCCGCCGCCTTGGCGCTCGCCACCGAGTCCGCTGCCGCTACGGGCGCGGACCGGCCGCGCCCGGCGCTCGCCCGTGCCCAGAGCGCCGGCAGCGAGTTCAGCGGCGTCGCGGCCCAGCGCGTGGCCGGCACCACGCGGGAGATCCTCAACGCGGTCTCGTTCCCGCGCTTCGTCAGCGAGCTGATCACCGGCGTGTTCAAGGCGCTGGTGGACACCAACCAGCAGCAGCTCCACTCCTACGTGGACCTGATCCGCAACGTGGCGGCCACGACCGAGGGTTTCGCCGATGCCAACGTGGGTGTGGGCGGCGCGCGGCAGTGGCTCGCCGAGCGCTTTCCCGGCGCTTTCGTGGTGGAGGGAGAGAGCGACCCGTTCGCCGAGCCGGGCCAGACCCCGGCGCCGGAGGAGCAGGCCGAGCGCGAAGCCGAAACGCGGCTGCGTCTGCGCCCCGGCACCTCCATGCCCAGCGAAGGAGCCTTGCGCGCGGCGCTGGGGCTGGAGGCCCAGGAGGCGCTGCCGGGCGGCGATCCGGAGAGCCTGGTGCCGCTGGCGCGCGCGTCGCTGGCGCGCAATCGCCAGCAGATGCTCTCCACCATGGTGATGCTCGGCCTGCAGCGCATCGTCATCGACAGTGGCCGCCTGCATGCCTCCATGCGCTTCCACATCGACACCCGCAGCGCCGCGGCCGATGACCGCGGCAGCAGCTTCGACCTGCACAACGAAGTGGATGCCAGCGGCCACCTCAGTGTCGGCATCTGGGGTATGGATGCCCGCGTCAAGAACACCATCGGCTACGTGTCGACCCAACGCACCCAGACCACTGAGGAGATGAATACCGACCTCGACCTCAACTCCTCCGTGGAACTGGTCTTCAAGACCGACTATCTGCCCCTCGAACGCCTGGCGGGCCAAGGCGCCATCGACCGCATCCGCGTCAACACCCTCAACCCCGAAGCCGAAGCGCGGCTCGCCACGGAAGAGCGCAGCGCACGCCGCACCGCCCAGACGCAGGCGGAGACGGCACGCCGTGGCGAGCTCAACCAGCGGCTGGCCCCGCCCGCGGCACCGCCCACCGCAGGTCCGAGCCCGCCGAGCCCGCCGGCTGCGCCCAGCGGTCCGGCGCCGCCAGCCGGGGGGACGACTTCGGGGCCGACGCCGCACCACGGCACCGACGCTGCACCCGCAGGACGCGGCCCGAACGCCAGCCCTACGGCTTCGAGCGGACCTCAGGTACGAGGCTCAGGACCGGCGTAGCTTGAAGATCTCGGCCTTCTTCCCCGACACCAGGATCGGCCAGCTCCCCACCAGCTCCAGCGCGGGCAGCGTTTCCAAAAGCGGCGGCAGGAAATCCGCCCGCGCCAGGAGGATCACTAGCAGCCCTCCCGGCGCCAGGACCCGCGCCAGCTCGGCCAGCACCTCGCGATAGAAGGTCTCCGGCCCGCCCGCCAGCCCCTGGAAAAGCCCCCAGGGCGGATCGGTGACGATCTTATGGATCGAGCCGTCCTCGTAGCGGGAGAGCTGGCGGGCGTCGCCCTGGCGCACCACCACCCGCCGCTTGAGGTCGCCCTCCTTCACCTTCGCCTTGAGCTTCTCCACCAGAACCGCGTCGAGGTCGCTCGCCAGCACGAGGCCGCGAGGGAACTGTGTCGCCCTCATGAGGGGGATCGCTCCCGAGCCGCAGAAGGGGTCCAGCATCAGCTCACCCTCCCGCGGCTCGGAGAGCCAGCAGAGCATCCAGGCGATCTCGGGACGCAAAGTGCCCTTGTCGAGCACCTTTTCGTGGGCCGTATGGCGGGTCAGCCGCAGCAGCAGGAAGCCGTACCCTTCGCTACGATAGGAGAGCCAGATCTCATGATCGGGCCGGCCGCGATGGGGCCGCAGCCGGCCGGAGGCCGCGATGCGCGCCTCGACCTTCTCCAGCAGCTCGCGGTCGACGGCGGTCAGCACGTTGCTCCAGGAGGTGACGAGCCGGAAGGTGCCTTTGAGCTGGCGCGGAAGGCGGCCGGCCAGATCGCCATCCCGCAGCACCGTCGCGAGCATCTCGTCGAGGACATCCTCTCCCCGCTCCGCTCCCAGGCCGGGAAAGGTCTTGAGCACGAGGAAGGAGTTGTTGAAGAACGGCAGGGCGCGGACGGCCGCGGCGTCCCGGCCGCTCTGAAAGGTAAGCAAACCGTCCAGATCCAGCTCGACGCGGACGCCCGGCAGCCGCTCTTCGAGGGCGCGCCGGACGGGGCCGCCGAGCCCGGCGGTGAAGGTGGACAGGTACGTCGGCATGGCGGCGCATACAATAGCGCCATGGATCCCAATACTCTCGTCCTCGGCGTCACCTGGCTGGTGGTCTTCATCTTCTCGACCACGCTCCACGAAGCGGGGCACGCTCTGGCCGCTTTGAAGCTGGGAGACCCGACCGCCTACGAAGGCGGGCAGGTCTCCCTGAACCCCTGGCCGCACATCCGCCGCGAGCCGCTGGGAATGGTGATCGTCCCCATCGCCTCCTTCGCCCTCAACGGTTGGATGATGGGCTGGGCCAGCGCCCCCTACAATCCGGAGTGGGCCCACCGGTATCCGAAGCGCGCCGCCCTGATGGCCGCCGCGGGGCCGGCCGCCAATCTCCTGCTGGTGCTGATCTCCGGCCTCGCCATCCGCATCGGCATGGTGGCCGGAGTCTTCGAAGCGCCCGACGTCGCCAACTTCACCGCCGTCACCGCGGGGATCGGCCCGAGCTGGCAGGCGGCCGCCGCCCCCCTCTCCATCCTCTTCTCCCTCAACCTGGTTCTCTTCGCCTTCAACCTTCTCCCGCTTCCTCCGCTCGACGGCAGCGCCATCCTTCCCGGCTTCATGAGCGACGAAACGGCCGCCCGTTTCCACGCCTTCCTGCACCAGCCCATGTTCTCCCTCCTCGGCCTCGTCGCCGCCTGGAGGGTCTTCCCCTACATCTCGGATCCATTGCAGACCCTGGCGCTCAACCTGCTCTACCCAGGGGCGGGGTACCACTAACCTTCTTTAGAACAGCCCGACCACCTTGCCGCTCTCGTCGATGTCGATGCGGCAGGCCGAAGGCACCTTGGGCAGGCCCGGCATGGTCATCATGTCGCCGCAGATCATCACCACGAACTCGGCGCCGGCGGACAGGCGCACCTCGCGCACGTGGATGGAGTGGTCCAGGGGTGCGCCGCGGCGGTGCGGGTCGGTCGAGAACGAGTACTGTGTCTTCGCCACGCACACGGGATAGTGCCCGTAGCCGTCCTCCTGCAACCGGTCGATCTGTTCGCGCACCTTGGCCTCGGCGTTGACGTACGAGGCGCGATAGACCTTGGTGGCGATCTTCTCGATCTTCTCCCACAGCGGATCGGCATCCTCGTAGACGAACTTGACGCTCGGCGCCTGCTCGCCGTCGCAGAGATCCACCACGATCTTCGCCAGGTCCGTGGCACCCTTGCCGCCCTCGGCCCAATGATTGGCGACGGCCACCGGCACCTTCCTCTGCGCCATCCGCGACTCGACCAGCGCCAGCTCCGCGGCGGTGTCGGAGGAGAAGCGGTTGATCGCCACCACGCAGGGGATTCCGTAGTGCAGCCGCACGTTCTCGACGTGGCGTTCGAGGTTGGCGAGGCCGGCCTCCAGGGCTTCCAGGTTCTCCTGCGTGAGGTTCTTGACCTCCACGCCGCCGTGGTACTTGAGGGCGCGGATGGTGGCGACGACCACCGACGCGGCCGGTTTCAGCCCGGCCTTGCGGCACTTGATGTCGACGAACTTCTCGCCGCCGAGATCGGCCCCGAAACCGGCCTCGGTGACCACGTAGTCGGCGAGCTTCAGCGCCGTGCGCGTCGAGATCACCGAGTTGCAGCCGTGGGCGATGTTGGCGAAGGGGCCGCCGTGGACGAAGGCGGGATTGTTCTCCAGGGTCTGCACGAGGTTGGGCTTGATGGCGTCCTTGAGCAGCACCGTCATGGCGCCCTGGGCGCCGAGGTCGCGGGCGGTCACCGCTTGGCGCTCGCGGGTGCGGCCGACGACGATGTTGCCCAGGCGCTGCTTGAGATCGGCGAGCGAGCTCGCGAGGCAGAGGATCGCCATCACCTCGGAGGCGGCGACGATGTCGAAGCCGTCCTCCCGCGGGTAGCCGTTGCCCACGCCGCCGAGACTGATGACGATGTCGCGCAGCGCCCGGTCGTTCATGTCGGCCACCCGCCGCCAGGAGATCCGCCGCACGTCGAGGGCGGGCTCGTGCCCCCAGTGCAAGTGGTTGTCCAGCATCGCCGACAGCAGGTTGTTGGCGAGGGCGATGGCGCCGAAGTCGCCGGTGAAGTGGAGGTTGATGTCCTCCATGGGAACGACCTGCGCGTAGCCGCCGCCGGCCGCGCCTCCCTTCATGCCGAACACCGGTCCGAGCGACGGCTCGCGCAGGCAGATCGCCGTCTTCTTCCCGAGCAGGTTCAGGGCGTCGCCGAGGCCGACGGTGGTGGTGGTCTTGCCCTCGCCGGCCGGCGTCGGCGTCATCGCCGTCACCAGGATCAGCTTGCCGTCCGGCCGGTCGCCGAGGCTGTCGACGTAGTCGAGGGACAGCTTGGCCTTGGTGTGGCCATAGGGTTCGAGGCTCTCTGCGGGGATTCCTAGCTTGGCAGCGATGCCGGTGATGCGGTCGAGCTTGGCCTGCTGTGCGATTTCAATGTCCGACGCCATGGGCCGCGGTCCTCTCCTGGGGTCAAAATGCGCGGCGACGAACTCGCCGGGCGACCCGCAAGATAGCACTCCGGGGGCCGCCGCGAAGAGGCTCAGTACGGCACGAACCTGGCGGGCGATCCCGGTAAGGCCGGCAACGCCGCCGCCTCGGCGGTCCCGATCGCCCGCTCGATGACCTCGCGGACCGGCCCGAAGCGCCGTAGCGTGGCGAGATCCTCGGCGGAGAGGGCGCGGACGAAGGCCGCGCCGCGGAAGGCGGCGGCGAGCTCCTCCGGGGTGCCGAGGTTGCCGGACGGCGCTGCGATCGCCGGGACGGAGCTCACCAGCTCGACGGCTAAGAGGGCGACCGAGGCGTGATCGCCGCCGTCGATGACGCGGCCCAGCGCCATCAGGTCGACGGCGCCGTGAAACGCCACCGAGCGCGGCAGCTTCCGGCGCATCTCGTCGATCCCCATGCCGCGGGCGTTGAAATCGAAGTTGACGATCTCGACGCCGAGGCCGGCGAGGTCCGCGGCGATAGGCCGGATGGCCCCGCAGCAGTGCAGGCAGATGGCCGCCGGCGTGAGCCGCCGCAGGCGCGACAGCAGCGTGCGCAGCCGGGGCCGCAGATGGGTGCGGAAGTCGACGTCCGAAAGGAACATGCCCCCCTCGTAGCCATAGTCGTCGCCGTAGATCACCACGTCCGGAGGCGCCGGCAGCCTGATCAGCATGTGGTGGTAGGCGCCTTCGATCGTCTCCAGCGACCAGTCGAGCAGCGCCGACGCCAGCCGCCAGTTGCCGGTGAGGTCCTCCAGGAACCGCCAGGCGTTGCGCAGGTTGAAGCACATTTCGAGCAGCCCCGGGCAGGGCGCGTTGGCGATCACCAGCCGGTCCTCGACGCCGGGCTCCACGACCTGCGTGCGACCGGGCCACACCGGCCGCGGATGGCGCGCGACCTCGCTCAGGGTCGCCTTCTCCAAGGGATGGCGAAGAGGCGCCGGTCCGCCCTCGGCGACCAGCCGGTCGACGCCGAAGAGGTCGGTGAGCTCGCCGCTCGCTCCCGCTGACTGAGACGGCGGCGACGCCGGCGCGAAGACCAGGCCGGTCCGCGCGAAGTCCGAGCCCAGCCCGGCGCAGTCGGCCGCGCTCAAAGGGAGCGTCGGGATGATCGGGTGGCCGAAGGCGTTCCCGCCTTCGAGCTCCGGCAAGGCGGCCGCGCGGATGCCGGTGAGCGTCGAGGTGCCGAGGTCCACGAGCAGGCCCTCCGCCACTCCGGGATCCTGGCCCGCCAGGAGACTTGCGAAACGGTGACGCGCGCTCTTCACTGCGCGGAATCGCATGCAAACAATCGGCCTATGTACTCGATTCCCAGCCTCGCCGCCATCGCCCGCGTGGCCTCGGGCGCCCACTGGCGTCGAGCGTATGGAAAACAGATAGGGGAAAAATGAGGGGAATCCCTCAACGCTTTCGTTGTCTGGAGAGTCGCGACCTCTCCGGAGTGGAGGAGGGACCTGCCGCCCGGGGAGCTACTCCCTGTGGTCCAACAACCAAGTTTCAAGGAGAAATAGGATGCACAAGAACATCGACGTGGTTCGTGCCTGGCGCGACGAAGAGTACCGCAACAGCCTCACCCAGCAGGAGCTGTCCAGCCTGCCCGAGAGCCCGGCCGGACTGGCGACGGTGGACGACACCGCTCTGCGCAGCACCACCGGCGCACTGTCCCTGCATTGCACCGGTACCACCTTCGTGGACTCCTGCGTCAAGCCGGGCCAGCAGTGCCCGTAAGCCTCCCTTAAACGTTCCCGGCGGGCGGGCTTCCGGGTCCGTCCGCCCTTTTCGAGCTCTTCGAGAAATGACGACGATCATGGACGAGATCTCCGAGATCTTCGACGCCCCGGACTGGTTCGAGGCTCTGACGCTCGCGGAGCGCGCGGCCCTCCTGGGCGACGCGCTCGACGCGGCACCTTCCTCGGAAGCGCTCGAACGAGCGGCACGCAAGGCGAGCCGCTGGCGGCGCGAGACGGAGCTGCTCGACGACGGTCTCTTCGCCGAGCGCCTCGCCCTCGACGGCCTGACGCCGGAGCGCTTCCTTCGCCTCCTGGCCGAGCCCGCGGCCGGCCTGAAGCAGCGCGCGGGCGGGCGGCCCGTCTGGCTCCAACACTTGGCGCGAGCCTTCTCTCAAGCCCCACCTCCCCTCCCCTCGGACGCCGAGGACGGGGGAGGACTCGGCGTGCTCGAGCCGCTGCGGCCCCTGATCGCCGGCGCCCACGCCCGCGTTCTCACGGAGCTGCGGCGCATCGCGACCGTCGCCCCGGGGCTCCTCGATCCCGAGACCGTCGCCGCCGCTCTGCTGGAGACGCTCACCCGGCGGCTCCGCTGGACGAGCGAGAGAGCCCTCGCCCTGGAGATCCAGGTCAGCCGCCTCGAAGGCAGGCTGCAAGGAGAGACTCCGGAGGAACGCTTCCGCAGCTTCGTCGCGACGTTGCGCCAGCCCGGCCCCGCCCTGGAGATCCTCCGGCGTTATCCGGTCCTCGCCCGCGACGCCTGCCGCCAGGCCGGGCAATGGGTCGAGACGAGCCTGGAGATGATGGCGCGCTTCGCGGCGGATCACGAGGAGATCCGTCGCTGCCTCCGCCCCGAGGCGGGGGCGGAGCCGGGACCCGTGGTCGCCGTGCGAACCGGCCTCAGCGACCGTCACGACGGTGGCCGCTCCGTGGCGGTCCTCGTCTTCGCCTCCGGGCTGCGGATCGTCTACAAGCCCAAGTCCCTGGCCGTCGACCGCCAACTCCAGATCCTGATCGCCAGGATCAACGATTGGGGAGAGGCTCCGCCGTTGCGTTGTCTCGCCGTCCTGGACCGCGGTGGCTACGGCTGGATGGAGCACGTCGCCGCCCTCCCCTGCGAGACGCCGGACGAGGTGGAGCGCTTCCACGAGCGGCAGGGCGCCTGGCTCGCCCTGTTCTATGCCCTGGAAGCCACCGACTTCCATCACGAGAACCTGATCGCCGAGGGTGAGCACCCGGTACCCATCGACCTCGAGACCCTGTTCCAGCCGGCCCTCCCCACGCCGTCCGCCGGCGGCCCGGGGTACGTTCCAACCGTCCAGACCGTCCTCAACAGCGGCCTGCTCCCGAGGCGGTTCTGGGCTACCGCCGAGCAGGCCGGGCTCGATCTGAGCGGCATGGGAGCCACGGGAGGCCAGAAGGTCAGGACGAGGCAGATCACCGGCGACGGCACCGACCAGATGCGCTGGGCCGGGCATGAGACGCTGCTGCCCGCCGGACCCAATCTCCCGACCCTGCGCGGCGAGCCCCTGGCGCTGTGGGAGCATGGCGAGGCCGTGCTGCGCGGCTTCCGCTCGATGTATCGCCGGCTCTGGCGGCACAGCGAAGAGCTGCTCGCGCCGGGGGGGCCGCTGGCCTCCTTCGCCGGCCTGCCGATCCGTGCCCTGCTGCGCGGCACCAACGTCTACGCCCATCTGCTGCACGTCGGCAATCACCCCGACTATCTCCGGAGCGCGCTCGATCGCGGCCGTCTCTTCGACCGGCTCTGGCTGGACGCGATGGCCTACCCGCCGCTACGGCGGACGGCCGGGGCCGAGCACGAGGAGCTGAGCACCGGGGACGTGCCCCGCTTCGAAACCCTGACCACCTCGGCCGGCCTTCTCCATGCCGGAGGGCACGCCGAGAATTTTTTCGCCGCCCCGGGGCTGGAGTGCGTCCACGCCCGGCTGCGGGCGATGGACGAGGACGACCTGGAACGGCAGAGCTGGCTCGTGCAGGCCGCCATCGAGGCCACGCGTTCCCTCGACGAGCCCTGGGTCAGGACGCCGGTGGGCCTGCCCGAGGCCGGCCGCGCCGAGCCGGATCGCTTTCTGCGGATGGCCCGCCGGATCGGCGACCGCCTGGCCCGGCAGGCCGTCGAGCAGGGGGATCTCGTGACCTGGTTCCACCTCGACCTGAGGCCCGACGGCTGGCTCCTGGAGCCGATGCCGGTCGACCTCTACAAGGGGCTTTGCGGCGTCGCCCTCTTCCTCGCCCACCTCGGACGCCTGTCGGGGGAGGAACGCTACGAACGCCTCGCCCGGCTCGCCCTGCACACCGTCCGGCAGCGGCTCGCGGCCGACCCGAACGCGCTGGTCCACCTCGGCGCCTATAGCGGCTGGGGAGGGCTCCTCTACACCCTCACGCACCTGGGCCTGCTATGGGAAGAGCCCGAGTGGCTCGACGAAGCGGCGAGCCTGGCACCGCGAATCGTGCCCGGCGTCGAGAGCGACGAGATCTTCGACCTCCTCGGCGGCTCCGCCGGAGCCGTGGCCGCCCTCCTCGTCCTCCATCGGCACCGTCCCTCCGCGGCACTCCTGGAGATCGCGGTGCGCTGCGGCGAGCGCCTTCTCGCCCGCGCTACGATCGATGAGCGGGGCCTCGGCTGGCCAGCCCCCGCCGAGCTGGGCCGCCTGCAGCTCACCGGCTTCAGCCACGGTACGGCCGGTATCGCCTTGGCCCTCGCCCGGCTGGCCCACGTCAGCGGCGACGAGCGGTTTCGCGACGCGGCGCGCGGCGCCCTGCGCTATGAGCGGAGCTGGTTCTCGCCCCGGCACGACAACTGGGCCGATCTGCGCGAGAATCGCGAGACCGCCGGCGGCCGTGCCTACCTCCACGCCTGGTGCCACGGCGCCCCGGGGATCGGCCTCGGGCGCCTCGCCACCCTGCCGTATCTGGAAGACCCGGAGATGCGCGAAGAGATCCAGGCCGCGGTGCGCTCCACACGGGCGGAAGGCTTCGGCTTCAACCAGTCGCTCTGCCACGGCGACCTCGGCAACCTCGAGCTCGTGCGGGAGGCCGGCCGGGCGCTGGGGGACGCCGGGCTGGCGGACGAGGCAGGCCGGCTGGCCGCCGGCATCCTCACCCGCATCGAAGAGGACGGTCCGCGCTGCGGCGCCGGCGTCCGGACCGAGGTCCCGGGCTTCATGACCGGCCTCGCGGGGATCGGCTATGGATTGCTCCGCGCCGCCTGGCCGGACCGCGTGCCCTCCGTGCTGCTGCTCGAAACGCCCGGCTGATTAACCCATACCGCGAATCTCCGGATCAACGGTTAGGCCGGACGACAAGACGCCGTCCGCCATTCCAGGAGATTTTCGCGATGAGCCTGCTTCCCCTCCCGACGATAACCAAACCCGCGGGCACCGTCCGCGGCTCTCTGCCGGCGAGCAAGACCGCCTACGACAACCTCACGACCGCCAAGCGCAACCTGGCTTTCCAGGCGGTGCGCTCGCGCCTGGCGTCGCCGCAGCAACTGGTCAAGATCAAACTCTCGCCGACGACCTCGACCGGCCTGACCCGGGTCGCCGCCGCCGACACCTTCCCCAACAGCTCCCTGACGACGGCGCCGGTCGCCCTCGATGTCGTGGCTCCCGACGCCACCGACCAGGACCTGGACCGCCTTCCCGACAAGTTCGAGCGCCGGCTCGCCAACGCGTTCACGCCGTTCTACTTCGTGTCCGCCGGAGATTCCGACGTCTTCGCCACCTTCAAGGACCAAACGACTCTCGCCATCGCCTCCCTCGCCCAGTCCACCCCGCCCATCAGCCACTACCGGGTGACTCCGCTGGGCATCAAGAGCGGGGTTGGCTACCTGCAGATCGACTACCTCACGGTGTGGAACCGCGACGAGGGCCTCTCGGTCTCGACGCTCTGCCAGGTTCTTCTGCCCGCCCTGGGCCTCTCCATCGACGGCCTCGGCTCGCACGACTTCGACGAGGAGCGCTCCGCCATTCTGGTGGGCGCGCCCGCGACGGGCGGCAACTACGCGACCGAGGCCGCGTCCTACAAGGCCTATGACTTCTATCTCGCGGCGCACGAGGGCGTGCTCCCCTTCGATCACAGCGCCTACATCGCGCCCACCAGCCCCGTGGCCGCCGGCAACCATGTCGTCCTCGGCCTCTCCCGCTCCAAGCACAGCACCTATTCCTTCAACCCGAACAAGTTCCCCATCTTTCGCCAGGAGATCATCGACGCCACCTTCGCCGCCATCGAAATCGCCTTCGCCCAGGGCGCCATCGACGACACCACCTACGCGGCCCTGCTCTACGCCGCGACCACGGTCTTCTACGAGTGTGTCGTGGAACGGTTCACGGATCAGGGAGGCGTCTACGCCGGGACCCGCACCAATGTCGGCGAGTTGACCAAACCGATCAACGGCTGCTCGTGGATCAACGATCCGCGCATCCGCGCGAAGCTGACGCCGACTCTGTGGAGAGTCTGAAGAATTGGGGCCGCGCCGGCCCCAATCTGCTCTACACTGGCGCCGGATGATCCCGCATGAGTAATCCTGCTCCGCGCAGCCTGTGGACCCACTCGGATTTCGTCAAGCTGTGGAGCGGGCAGACGATTTCGGAGCTCGGCTCGCGCATCACCCGCGAGGGAATCCCGCTGGCCGCCGTGCTCGTGCTGCATGCGGGAACCGTGCAGATGGGTTTTCTTTCGGCTCTCGGCGGCGCGGCGGTGCTGGTTTTCGGGCTGGTGGCGGGCGTCTGGGTGGACCGCCTGCGCCGCCGGCCCATCCTCATCGCCGCCGATCTGGGCCGCGCCGCGATCCTCGTCTCCGTTCCCGCCGCCGCGGTGGCCGGCGTGCTGTCGATGGGACAGCTCTACGCGGTCGCCGCCCTGGCGGGAATCCTCACGGTCTTCTTCGACGTCGCCTATCAGTCGTACCTGCCGGCGCTCGTCGCCCGCGAGCAGATCCTCGAAGGCAACAGCAAGCTGGCCCTCAGCAGCTCGATCGCGGAGATCGCCGGGCCGGGCCTGACAGGCATTCTGGTGCAGCTCATCACGGCGCCGATCGCCATTCTCTTCGACGCGATTTCCTTTCTGTTCTCGGCGCTGATGGTGCTGCTGATCCGCAAGCCGGAGCCACCGGCGGTGCCTCGCGAGCCGGAGCATCTGGTAACGGAGACGCTGGCCGGCGTCCGCTTCATTTTCCGCGAGCCGACGCTGCGAGCGCTCGGCCTACGCTCGGCGACCACTTTCTTTTTCATGGGGTTTTTCGGCCCGCTCTACGTGCTGTACGCGATCCAGATCCTGCACCTGCGCCCGGCGCTTCTCGGCGTCGTGATCGCCATGGGAGGCGTCGGCGCCATGGTGGGCTCCGTGGTGGCGCCCCGCATCGTGGAACGCTTCGGCCTCGGCCGCACCTTCATCGTCGCCTCGCTCGTCCAGGGGCTCACCAACCTGCTCATCCCGCTGGCCGGCCTGGTGGGGACGCCCGGAACCTTGCTGTTCCTCGCCGTCGCCTGCCTGATGGTGCCCCAGCTCTTCGGCGACATGGCCTTCATGGTCTACAACATCAACGAGGTCACCCTGCGCCAGACGGTGGCGCCGGAGCACGTCCTGGGCCGCGTCAACGCCGGCATGCAGCTCCTGGCCCGGGGAATCTGGCCCATCGGCTCACTGGTCGGCGGATTTCTCGCCGCGGCCCTCGGAGTGCGGGCCACCCTCGCGCTGGCGGCGACGGGGGTAGTGCTGTCGACGCTGTGGCTGTTCGCGTCGCCGCTGCGGCAAGTGCGGTAGGACGGGCGAAGGCTGGTATGATCGCTGTCATGCGAATGATCGAAGCACGCTACGAAGAAGGCCTGCTCAAGCCGGAAACCCCCTTGGCGCTCACGCCTGGAGAGCGCGTGGCATTGATCGTGGTCCGCCATCCGGACCCGAATCGTTGGGACCTTCAAAGATTGGCCAAGAGCGGCGAGACGGAAGATCATCTGCTGGCTGAACAGGGGCTCGCCGAGTGGGCTGACGCCCTTGACGGGGAGGACCATCGTTGAGACGAGGCGAGGTGTGGTGGGCCGACCTCGGTCCCTTCCGCCCCCGTGAGCAGACCGGACGTCGCCCTGTGGTCATCTGGCAGAGCAACGCGCTGACAAGCACCCTCCAATCAGTCCTCATCGTGCCGTTGACAACGAACTTGGATCGCGCCAACCTGGCAGGGACGGCGATGGTGCAAGCGTCGCCCGAGGATGGTCTCCCGGAAGATTCAGTAGCTCTCGCCTTCCAGATGCGAGCTGTTCCAAAGGCAGCTCTCGATACTCGAGTGAGAGCCCTCACCGAGACGGAGCTCGCCGAGCTCGAGCTGGCCACCGACGAGGCACTTGGGCGAATCGAATACGAGCCCGATCTTTGACGTCATTGTCGCCCACGAGCACTGCGTTCCCTTCACCACACCGCGAGCCCGCAGGGCTAGGTTTGCAGGGCCTCCACCGGCCGCTTCACCAGATACAGCGCCACCGTGCTCACCAGCGTCCCGGCGACGAGGGCCACGAGATACATACCCAGCGGCTGCACGGCGTGGGGAATCAGCAGGACGAAGATTCCGCCGTGGGGCACCATGAGGCGCACTCCGGCGGCGAGCGAGAGGGCTCCCGTCACCGCGGAGCCTGCCATCAGACAGGGGATCACCCTTAGCGGATCTTTGGCGGCGAAGGGGATCGCGCCTTCGGTGACGAAGGAGATTCCCAGCACGATGGCGGCTTTGCTGGCGTCGCGTTCTTCCTGATTGAAACGGTTTTTGAACAGCGTCGCCGCGAGCCCCAGCGCCAGCGGCGGCGTCATGCCCGCCGCCATCACCGCCGCCATGGGGCCATAGACCTTGGAGGCGAGGAGCCCTACCGCAAAGGTGTACGCCGCCTTGTTCAGGGGACCTCCCATGTCGAAGGCCATCATTGCTCCCAGCAAGATCCCCAGGACCACGGCGCTCGTCTCCTGCATGCCGTTGAGCCAGGCGGTCAACGCCAGCAGGGCCATCTTGACCGGCGGACCGACGACGAAAATCATCACCAGTCCCACGATCAGCGTCGAGAGCAGCGGCAGGATCAACACCGGCTTCAGCCCTTGAAGGTTCTGCGGCAGGTTGATGCGATCGTTCATGACCTTCGTCACATAACCCGCCAGGAACCCCGCCACGATGCCGCCTAAAAATCCCGCTCCCAAGCTCGTAGCCAGCATGCCGCCGATCAAACCCGGCGTCAGGCCTGGACGGTCCGCGATCGAGTAGGCGATGAAGGCGGCGAGCACGGGGACGTAGAGATGAAACGCCGTGCCGCCGCCGATCTGCATCAGCGCCCAGGCGAGCGTGCCCTCTTTGTCCGCGGCGTTGAGACCGCCGATCGCGAAGGCCAGAGCGATCAGCAAACCTCCCGCCACGACCAGCGGCAACATATAGGAGACGCCGGTCATCAAATGTTTGTAGGGGCCGGTCCGCGACGAGGAACGCACCGGCCGGAGCGGCTTCGCCGACGGAGTCAGCCCGGCGGGCTCTGGCAGCGCCAGGGCTTCCCGGATCAGGCCCTGCCCGTCGTGAAGCGCCGCCTTGGTCGAGGTCTGCACCAGACGCTTACCGGCAAAACGGGCGGTGTCCACATAGGCATCGGCGGCGACGATCGCGGCGTCGGCGCGCTCGATCTCTTCCGGGGTCAGCAGGCTTTTCGCCCCCACCGAGCCCTGCGTCTCGACCCGGATGGTGTGGCCCAGCGCCGCCGCCGATTTCTTCAGCGCCTCGGCGGCCATGAAGGTGTGGGCGATCCCCGTCGGGCATGAGGTCACGCCGACGAGGAAGCAGCGTCCGGCCGGCTCCGGCGCCCCCTGCTGTACGGGAGCCGGGATCACTTCGGTGGCGTCGACGGACTCTTTCAGCTCGGCGAGGGCGTTTTCAATGACCGCGAGGGTCTTGCGGATGGCGTCGCTCACCGGCACAGCGACCATGGGTTTGCCGGCGAAGCGCTCCATGTCGACGGCGATGTCCGAGGCCACGATCACCACGTCCGCTTCGGCGATGTCCTGCGCCGAGAGGAGATTCTTCACGCCTTCGGAGCCTTGAGTCTCGACGGCGATGGCGTGCCCCATCACCGCGGCGGTCTTCTTCAATGCCTCGGCGGCCATGAAGGTGTGCGCCACGCCCGTCGGACAGCCGGTGATTGCAACGATCTTCGCCATGATGCGTTCTCCTGATGCCGGCTGCAAGTGATCTATCTGAACGTTTCGATCTCGACTCTCCGCGTCAGCGCCCGGAACTCGATCGGCGCCTCGATTCCCGAGCCGATCCGGGTGACCGCATAGGCGCCGCTGCCGGTCGCCATGCGCGCCACTTCCTCCAGCGGCAGATCGTGGATCATGCCGTAGATGATTCCTCCCACCATTGCGTCGCCGGCGCCGACCGTGCTGCGTACCTCCACTTTGGGGGGCAGAGCCAGAAACGCATGCTCGCGGTCCACGAAGACCGCGCCGGCGCCGCCCATCGAAACCACCACCAGCCGGATGCCGCGCTTCAACAAGCTCACAGCGGCGGCGCGCACGGAGTTGGGCGTATCGAGCGGCCGGCCCATCAACGCGCCGAGCTCCTCGGCGTTGGGCTTGACCACGTCCGGCCGGCTCGCGAGCGCCGCTTCGAGCGGCGGGCCGCTGGTGTCCAGCACCACCCGCCCGCCCTTACCGTGAATCGCCTCGATCAGTCCGGCGTAGACGTCCTCGGAAAGGCCGGGCGGCACACTGCCGCTGAGCACGAACCAGCGGCCCGTTTCGGCCAGCGCGGCGACGCGCTCGAAAAGCTCGGCGACGTCCTCCGGGGCCGGCGTGAGGCCGGGAAAGTTGATGTCCGTCGTTTCCTGCTTCCGGTCGTCCACCACTTTGACGCCGACGCGCGTGGAGCCGGCGATGCGGACGAAACGATCCATAATCTTCTTGCGGGCGAAAAACGTTTCGAACACGGCGGCGTTCTCGGCGCCCAGGAATCCGGTCGCCAGGGTCTCCACGCCGAGATCGGCGAGAACGCAGGCGACGTTCACGCCCTTGCCGCCCGCGTCGGAGCGGCTCGAAACCACCCGGTTCACCCGGCCCGCGGCAAAGCCGGGAATGCTCAACGTTTGATCGATCGCCGGGTTGAGGGTGACCGTGACGACGGACATCGCAACCGGCGTCACGAGCCAGCCCTCGCTCTGCCCTTCACCAGATCGCGCACGGCCTCGGCGCTGTCACAGGCCAGGGCCCGGCGGGCCAGGCTCTGGGCGTCCTTCATCGAAATGCCGCGCACCCGGGCCTTGATCGCCGCGATGCTGGGAATGCTGACGCTCAGCTCGGTCACGCCGAGACCGATGAGGATCACCGCGCCCAACGGATCGCCCGCCACGCCACCGCAGACGCCGACCCAGGTATCCCTGCCGGAAGCGGCACGCACCGTTTGATCGATCATCCGCAGCACCGCCGGGTGCAAGCCGTCCGCCTGCCGCGCCAGTTGCGGATGGCCGCGGTCCATGGCCAGCACGTACTGCGTCAGGTCGTTGGTGCCGATGGAAAAGAAATCGGCGTGCGCCGCGAGCTCGGGCGCCATGATCACCGCCGAGGGCACCTCGATCATGATGCCGGTCTCCAGCCGCTCGGCGCCCAGCTCCTGCCGCACCTCCTCGGTGATCGCCTGGGCGTCGCGCAGGTCCGCCACGGTGGCGATCATCGGATACATGATCTTCACCGGTCCATGCGCGGCGGCGCGGAAGATCGCCCGCAACTGCGTGCGGAACAGCTCTGGATGGGCGAAGCAGAGCCGGATTCCGCGCACGCCCAGGAACGGGTTTTCCTCGGCCGGCATGTCGAGATACGGCACGGCCTTGTCGCCGCCGATGTCGAGCGTGCGCACGATCAAAGGCAGGCCGTGCAGGGCGTCGACCGCCAGCTTGTAGGCCTCGTACTGCTCGTCTTCCGAAGGCGGCGTTTCCCGTTCGAGAAACAGGAACTCGCTGCGCATCAGGCCGATGCCTTCGCCGCCGGCCTCCACGGCGTGGGCGGCCTCTTTCGCGAGACCGGTATTGGCCACCACCTCGATGCGCACGCCGTCGGTGGTGAGCGCCGGCTCGTAGCGCGTCCTATGCTCGGCGTCGCGCAGGTTGGCGAGTGAGCTTTGCGCCTCGCGGGCCGCGCGGACGTCCTCTTCGCTCGGATCGATATAGAGCACGCCGTTGTCGCCGTCGAGCACCGCCGTGGCGCCGTCCGGTTGATTCGTCGCCGCGGGTCCCACGCCGACCACGGCGGGAATCCCCAGCGAGCGCGCGATGATCGCCGCGTGCGAGGTCGGGCCGCCGCCGGCCGTGCAGAACCCCAGCACGTGCGCCGGATCGAGACTCGCGGCGTCGGAGGGTGTCAGGTCCTCGGCCAGCAGAATGACGGGCTCCTGGGAAAGATGCGAGGCCTCCTCGACCACACCGGCCAGCCGGCGCAGCACCCGCGTGCCGACGTCCCGCAGGTCCGTGGCACGGCCGGCCAGCAGCGGATCGTCCACTTTTTGCAGCGACTCCACGGCCGCCTCGATCGTCTGCTTCCACGCCCAGCCGGCGCTCTCGCCCTCCGCGATGTGCTTCTCGGCCGGAGCGATCAGGTCGGGATCGGCCAGGAACTCCGCGTGAGCGAGGAAAATGGCGGCGCCCGCCTTCCCCGACTTCTCCTTGACGTCCAGATACAGCTCGTGCAGATCGGCCCGCGCCGTGGCGATCGCCTCGCGCAGCCGCTCGTGCTCCCGGGCCGGATCCTTGGCGGAGTGCTCGACGACCATCTTGCAACGCCGCAGCAGACGCACCGGCCCGATCGCGAGCCCCGGCGACGCGGCCAGCCCGGGTATGGTCGTGGCCACGGAGCGCGGCGACCAGCCATGGATGGGGCCGGCGACGACGATCTCCTCCTCTTCCACCTCCTCGATGACGAGCTTGAGGGCCGCCAGCGCGGCCTCGGCGTCCGGCCCCTGGGCCGAGATCCTCACCTCGCCGTGGGTCTTGACCCCAAGGCTCAGCAGCGCGGCCAAACTCTTGCCGTTGGCCCTCTTGGCGCCGTGGCGCACGCTGACGTCGGCCGTGAAGCCCTTAGCGATCTCCACGAACGCCGTCGCCGGCCGCGCGTGCAGGCCGTGTGCTCCAGTTACCGTGGCGGAGACCGAGCGCCCGAAGTCGCCCGCCTCCCCGGAGCGCAGGGGAGCCTCGGCGCGCGGCGCGCTGAGGGCGGAGACGATCTCCCCCGAATCGAGGGTGACGGCGAGCCGCGCGACCATCTCGTCGTCGTACAGCAGGCCGGTGAGATTGCTGAGGATGTCGAGGTGCTCGTCGGACCGGGCCGCGATGCCAACGATGATCGTCGCCATTTCGCCTGGCTGCCAGGCGACGCCGCCGGGCACCTGAAGCACGGCGATGCCGGTGCGCCGGATCATTCCTCGGTCCTTGGGCAGACCGTGGGGAATGGCGACCCCCTTGCCGAGGTACGTATTGGCCACCTCCTCGCGCGCCAGCATGCTGTCGGCATAGCCCGGCTCGATGAAGCCGGAGCGCACGAGGAGATCGGCAACCATCCGGATGGCTTGTTCCTTCGACTCGGCCTGGGCTCCTACCTGGGTGTTCGCGGATTCTAGCTGGAGCATGTCGGCCCTCCCTGAACGTCTTGGCCCTTCCGGCTCGGGAGCCGGAAGGGCGTTCCGCAGGGAGTCTACCTGACTCAGCTCAGGAGAGCTTCTTGGCTGGGTTCCTACCGGATCTCGAAGATGCCCTCGACCTCCACCGCTACGTTATAAGGCAGCGCCGCCACGCCGACCGCCATCCGCGTATGGCGGCCGACGTCGCCGAAGACCTCCATGAAGAGGTCCGAGGCGCCGTTGATCACCTGGGACTGGCCGAAGAACTCCGGCGCCGAGTTCACGTAGCCCGAGAGCCGGACGCACTGAGTCACCCGCCCGAGATCGCCGTTCACCGCCAACTGAAGCAGGGCGAGCACGTTGAGAGCGCACAGGCGGGCCGCCTGCTGCCCCTCCGCGACGTCGAACTCGGCCCCCAGCTTGCCGATGAACCGCCGCTCGCCATTCCACTGGCTGAGCTGGCCGGTGACGAACACCAGGTTCCCCGTCTGAATGAACGGCACGTACGTCGCACCCGGCTTGCTCGGCTCCGGGAGCTCGATGTTGAGCCGGGCCATACGCTCGGCGATGGTTTCTGGCATGAGGGTCTCCTTTCAGATCTGCCGCTCAGTGTAACCGTGTCAGATCGCCCGAGCGAGATGACTGCCCCGAAGGGGCAAAGGCATGTAGCCAGGGGCTGGCGGCTTTTTGCCAGCCCCTGGTGAAGGGAGACAAGAATCACATAGCCCTGAAAGGGCGACGGCAGCGTTTATCAGTTGCCGCCGCCCCTTCGGGCTGTTCAAGTCTCGGTTGACCTCTTGTATCCAAAGGGATACAATGCCTTCGTGTACCAACTCCAACAGACCGAAGTCTTCAGCAAGTGGCTCTCGGCTCTACGCGACGCCCGCGCCAAGGCCAGAATCCTTGCCCGCATGGACGCCGCCCGGCTCGGCAATCTTGGCGACAACAAGTCCGTCGGTGGTGGGGTGAGCGAAATGCACATCGACGTTGGAGCCGGTTATCGAGTGTATTTCTTTCGACGACAGGCCCTCGTCATCCTTCTGCTCTGTGGTGGGGACAAGACGACACAACCCAAAGACATCTCTCGCGCCAAAGCGATGGCTCGGGAGCTCGATCAGGATCAGGAGTGAGCCATGGTAACGAAGATCTCAGAATTCGACACGAGCGCCTATCTAGACAACGAGGAGGTCATCGCCGAATACCTGACGGCCGCACTTGAAGACGCCAATCCAGATGTTTTCCTGGCAGCGATCGGCCATGTCGCCAAGGCAAGGGGAATGAGTGCGATCGCCCAGAAATCAGGGCTCGGGCGAGAGAGCTTGTACAAGGCGTTGGCGCCGGGCGCCAAGCCGCGCTACGACACCGTGCTCAAGGTGCTCCACAGTCTCGGAGTGAGGCTGACGGTCACCGCCTGATCGGCCTCCCTGCCCTACAGCGACTGGATGATCTCAAGCAGCGACATCCGCCGCGGAGCCGGCATCTCGGCGTCCCCTTTCAAGGTCCGCCAGAGAATGCGATTGAACAGCTCATCCGGAGAGGAATCCGGAGATCGCAGGTCGAGCAGCGCCGACTCCTTGGCCGCCGGGCCGTTCGCGGGATTGGTCTCCGTCAATGGGACCCCGGGAACCAGAGCCTGATAGGGAGACAGATCCGGCTTCTCCGTGAATAGCTCGCGCAGGGGACGGCCGAAGTGATCGAACTGGGAGAGCGATCCCAGGCCCAGGATCTCCTCGATCGTGGCCAGGACGTCCGTCGTGTTCGCGAATCGGTGCACCACCCCGGCGCGGCTGTAGGGCGAGATGACGAGGAGCACGGAGCGGTGCGAATCCACGTGATCGGGACCGGCTTGCGCGTCGTCCTCAAGGACGAACACCGCCGTCGAACGCCAGAACGGCGACTTGCTGAGCGCCTCCACGATGCGGCCGACGGCGAGATCGTTGTCGGCCATGCAGGCTCGCGGCGTGGGCATTCCAGGCTTGGCGCCGGCCGTGTGATCGTTCGGCAGGTGCAGGATCTCCAGCGCCGGCATGCGCCCGCTCTTCACGAACCCTTGAAGATCCGCGATCCAGACGTCGGCCCGGCGCTGGTCCTGAATACTCATATCGAACGCGGGATACTCGGCGCTGGTGAAGGGCGCGATCTTCTTCTTCTGCGACCGCGTCGAGCCCTTTTCGAAGACCCCATACTCCCCATAGACGCGCAGGCTCTTGCCCTTGCGCAGGGCGGAGTCCCAGAGAAAACCGCTCGCCGGCTCGTCCGTCTCTCCTTCGTCCGGAGGCTGCGGCCGGCGGTCGGAGTAGCTCGACGGTGTCGTCTTCTCCCCGTAATCGGTCACGTATCCCGACATGGACCAGGGATGGCCCTGGTTGCTCACTTCGGCGTTGGTGAAAAAGCGATCGAACAGGCCGAACCTCTCGGCGAGCGCGTGATGGTTCGGCGATACCTCCCGGGGAAAGAACTGGAGCGACGTATCGCCATCTCCTTGCGGGAGGTCGCTTAGGACCTGATCGTAGGTGCGGTTCTCCTTGAGGATGTAGACGACGTGCTGGATCGGCGGATACCGTGGCGCCTGCCGCGGCCGGCCCCAGCCGTTATTGATCGCCACGCGACGCGTGAGCGCCTTCAGATTCTTGAGCTCCGAGAGCGGAATCACCGACAGTGTGCCGTTGATCTGGCCCAAGGAATAATCTTTCGAATCCTTCGGCAGCTTCACCTGCGGCTGCACCATGCCCGGATTGGGCCCCGTGCCCCGGCCCTTCGCGTTGAGGACCAGGAGCGAATCTCCCACCACCAGCAAACCGCTCGGGTACCAACCCGTGGGAATGCGTCCCTGCAAGCGGTCCTTCCCCTGGGCGGCGGCGATGCCGGACGTTGCGGCCGACAGGCCGAAAACCGCGACGGCGTTGCTATCCGCCTCGGCCACGAACAGGCGACGGCCGTCCGGTGAGAGAGCCAGGGCGTTCGGCGTGCTGCCCTCGGACGGTCCGGCGGGAGGAGGATCCGCGAGCGTTCCGATCACCCGCATCCGCTTGGTGTCCACGACGGCGATGCGGTCCGTGCTGGCCGAGGCGACGAACAGCCGGGTGCCGGCCGCGTTGAGCAGCAGCGCCGACGGATGCCGGCCGACCTCGATCCGGCGGACGGCGGCGAGCGCGCCCGTCCGGTCCGGACGGAAGACCGCCACATGCCGTTCGCCCCACGCCGAAACGTAGACCGTACCGTCCGGCGACACCGCCACGCCATAGGGACTGTGGCCGGCCGGCAGGCGCTGCCCGACCTGCCCGCCGGGAAGGTCGAGCACCGCGAGAGTGTCTCCTACGTTCTCGGCCAGGTAGAGCTTCCGCTTGTCGGGTGACAGAGCCATGCCGGCGGGATACCGGGTCGCCTCCTTCCCAGCTTCCCTGGGAGCCAGCACGAGGGCTCCCTGCGCCGACATCGCGCCATCCTTGAGACCGTAGCGGACGATCTGGTCCTCATCGCCTCCGGAGGCGTACAGACTGCCGTCCGCCGCGAACGCGAGCCCCAGGAAAGCGGCCTTCTGAGGCAGCGTCTGCAACACCTGTCCTGTGCGAGGATCGACCATCTGCAGCCCCTGCTCGCGCCAGCCGCTGAGCAGCACGGCGAGGCGGTCGCCCTCGGGAGACAGCGCCATCGCCAGAGGCAGGCTGCCGAGATCGAACGACTGACCGGCGGGGTCGAGATGCAGGCCGGTCGGGAGGAGCGACTGCTCGCGCAGGGTCTTGGGACCGGCGTCGACGGCGAGAGCGGGGGCAACGGCGGCCAGGACGAGAGCAAGCCGCAGTCCCAGCCTTTGGGGCCTAGAAGACATAGCCCACCGAGGCGCGCACGGCGTAGCCGTTCCCAAGGCTGCGGGGCGCCGGGCTCGTTTGGTTGTTCGAGTGAATCCGGAAGACGGGGCCGCCTGCCAGCGTCGCCAAAAGCCGGTGATCGGGTCGCGCCCAGTGAAGGGAAGGCCCCGCGAGGACTCTCGCTCCGCCCTCCGCCTCGTCCGGCTCCCAGAGGGCCTCGAGATCCTGCCCCACGACCTCGGCGCCGAAGGAGAAGCCTTTCCCGAGAAGCCGCGAAGCGGCGAGAGTCACGATCGTGTCCAGACTGTCCCTGCCGGCGGCGAAGGCCCTCTCGAACCGGAGGTCTCCGAGCAGCCGCGTCGAGCTCAGGCGCCGCTCGCCGACCAGCCTGCCGATCCACACCGAGGCGCCGGTCTCCTCGCGACGATAGCCCGTCCCAGCCGCCAGATGGAAGCCGGAGGTGGAGTCCGGCAGCAGATCGACCAGGGCCTCGGTCGTGAAGGTCGTGCGGGAGGTGCCGGTCGCCGAGTCCGCGAAGCTGACGTCACCGACCAGGAAGACCCGGCGCGCCACCCGGGCTTCGAACCCCATCCGGCTGCCGAAGCCGTCGCGGGCCACGGTCTCCGGAGTCGCGTCGGCGAACGCCGGCTCGAAGAACACCAGAGCGCCATTGCGTTCCCAGGACGCGGGCGACGACACGAAGGCGAAGGGTCGGTCCTGAGCCGCCGCGGCGAACGGCCAGAGGATCGACAGAGCGGAGAGCAAAAGGCCACACCGGATTCGCTGGTTCATTGGAGATCCTCGCTGGAAGCTGTCAAAGCCTGAGTTTATGCCAGATGAACCGTGCTCGCGAAGGTGCCCCGTGTCGCTCCGGACCCGGACGACGACCTGTAATCAACCTGGCTCTCACGTAGACGTAGCGGCTAGCGGTTCGTGCCTCCGCCTCCCCCGCTCGTCGCCGGTTCCCCAGGGACGAAGCTCACCTTGCGCAGGTTGCTCACCAGGACCTCGGCGTGGGCATCGTCCGCCACGCCGTGCAGGGCTATCGTGAGGACATGCGGGCCATTGCTAAGGTGATTGATGTTCACCGCGGTCGGCTGCGCACCGGAACCCGCCCAGCGGCCGGAGAGGACGCGCCCCAATTGGTCGTCAATCCAGAAACCGAGAACGTCGTCACCGCCCGGCTGGCGGAAATTGACGTCAACCTCGATGGCATCGTCCTGCTGCTCCTTGGTGAACCCGAGGTGCCAGAAGGAGGAGCCGGGCCCCGCGAGGGTGGCGGTCCTTCCTTCGACCTGAGCTCCCCCTTCCTTGAGCAGGGTCTCGAAGGGGAGGTCCTGGATTTTGAGCGCCGCCTTCGGAGGCTCGGAGTCGATGAAAAGCTCGCTTTCCAAGAAGCTCCGTGACGCGGCGGTCACGAGCTGGCCTGAGTTGCCGAAGCACTTCGAGCCGGTATTGAACGCGAGGGGATCTCCCTTGGCGTCCTTCCAGGTCTGTTCGTAGTCGGGCGGCAGTGTCTGAAACTGTTGTCCCAGGAGCGGCGACCACCAGAGACCAAGGTTCTTGGCGGGTCCGGCGCTCGCCTGAGGATAGAAGACCATCGGGTAAGCGTGCTTGCAGCCGAGGTCGGTCGTCGAGCAGATCCGAGCCACGAGCTTGTAGTCCACGATGGGCTTCAGCATGTTTCCCCGGTCGTTGTAACAGATACCGAAGTAGGAGTAGTAGTTGTCCACGAAGGTGCCACCGGGATGGCGGGACGGCGGAATGGCCGGCAGGTAGATCGGCAGGTACAGCTTATTGGCCGCGCCGAGGAACCCGATGATCTTTCCCTCCGGCGAGTCGAAGAGGGTCACGTGGGCCGGTTTGATCGCTAGCGAGGCCACGGTGACCACCTTGGAGCCGTAGCTGTGACCCAGCAGGTGGAGACGCTCCGGCGGAAAACCCTTACTCAAGGCGGCCTGCACTGCCGCGGTCAGGGCGTTTCCCGCCATGTCGGTATTCTTCTGCGCATTCTGGGGATCGAGGAAGCTGCTGGTGGCCGACCAGTCGACCCAAGAGAAGAAGAAAACCGTCGCTTCCGGATCGGCTTTCAGAATGGATTGGGAGACGTTCTGAAACCAACCGTTGTTGTAGGGCTGGCCATCTTTGTTCTTCAAGTTCGGGTCCCAGGCCAAGGGGAACTTGCCCGCGCTCAGGAACTTTTTCACCGCATCGAGATAGCCGGGGGCCCAGCCATGGCTGATGAAGTAAACGTGGCCCGAGGGATTCGACGGACCCGTCACCGGCACGAAGAGCTCCGGCGCTCCCGGCTTGAAGAGGCCCAGGCGCTGCAGTGCCGGGACCTGCTTTTGCGGCGCAAAGGCGTAGGCATTGGAGAAGTTGAGGGGGATCGGCGGCCGCTGGGAGTCCTGCCCCCAGGCAGCCAGAGAAGTCAGCAACAGAAGACCTGCCAGCACACGGATGGCCCTGCGTGAGGTGGTGCTCATCTCTTTCTCCTTTTGCTTGAGAACGGTAGGATAGCGCTCCCTGTCGCAGGCTGCAAGGGCCGGCGCTCTCGTGCCATAGTTCCCCCTGCAGCTCAGCGCCATGAGGCATCGAGGGAGGCAACACCGTGCAGAGCACCATGATGGATTTTCCGCTGACGATTCAGCACATCTTCCGCCACGGGCGCAAGATCTTCGGCAACAGCCAGGTGGTCACCTGGACGGGCGCGGAGCCACGCCGGGCGAGCTTCGGGCTCGTCGCCGATCGGGCCGAGCGCCTGGCCGCCGCTCTGAAGCGGCTCGGCGTGGGCGACGGCGACCGCGTCGGCACTCTGCAATGGAACGATCAGGAGCATCTCGAAGCGTATATGGCCGTGCCCTGCATGGGGGCGGTGCTGCACACGCTCAACCTGCGGCTGTTTCCCGATCAGCTCGCCTTCATCGTCAACCACGCCGAGGACAAAGTCGTGATCGTCGACGACTCACTGGTTCCGGTGCTCGCCAAGGTGAAAGACCAGTTGAAGACCGTCCAGCACGTCATCGTCGCGGGCTCCGGCGACGCTTCGGCGCTCGGCGATGGCGTGCTTCGCTACGAGGACCTGATCGCCGCCGAGTCGCCCGGGTTCGCCTGGCCGGACCTCGACGAGCGCGCCGCCGCCGCGATGTGCTACACCACCGGTACCACCGGCGATCCGAAAGGTGTCGTCTACTCCCATCGCTCGATCTACCTGCATACGTTCGGCGTGGGCCAGGCCTCGGCCATCCCGATCACCGAGAACGACCGCATTCTGGCGATCGTGCCGATGTTCCACGCGCTGTCCTGGGGGCTGCCCTATCTCGGCTGGTCCTGCGGCGCGGATTTCGTAATGCCCGGCCCGTTTCTCCAAGCGGAGCCGCTGGCCCGGATGATCGCCACCGAGCGGGTGACGTACTCCGCGGCCGTGCCGGCGATCTGGAACGATCTGCTGCGCTTCGTGGAGCAGCACGAAACCGACCTGTCGTCCCTGAGGATCATCAAGGCGGGCGGCGCCGCGGTGCCTCTCTCCCTCATCGAGCGGTTCCACGAGAAGACGGGAATCTGGATCACGCAAGGCTGGGGCATGACCGAGACCTCCCCCGTCGCCGCCCTCTCCTGGCCGCCGCGCGGCGCCGGCGCGGACGAGCAGGCCCTTTGGCGCGCGAAGACGGGACGCGCCTTCGCCGGAGTCGAGATGCGCCTTGCCGACGATCAAGGCAACGAGCTGCCGTGGGACGGCGAGTCGGTCGGCGAGATCGAGGTGCGCGGCCCCTGGGTGACCGCCTCCTACTATAAGAATCCCTCGCCCGAGCGCTTCCACAACGGCTGGCTGCGCACCGGCGACGTGGGCACGATGGACGAAAAGGGTTATGCCCAGATCACCGATCGCGCGAAGGACGTCATCAAATCCGGCGGCGAGTGGATCTCATCGGTGGATCTCGAAAACAAGATCATGGGACATCCCGACGTCGTCGAAGCCGCGGTGATCGGCGTCCCCGATCCCACCTGGGACGAACGCCCGCTCGCCTGCGTCGTGCTGAAGGAGGGGGCCGCGAAAGACGCTGAAGCGCTTCGCGCATTCCTCTGCGGCAAAGTCGCCGCATGGTGGCTGCCGGAGCGGTGGGCGTTCATTCCGGCGGTGCCGAGGACGTCGGTGGGCAAGTTCGATAAAAAGGTTTTGCGGGCGCGGTATGCGGAGGGAGATCTCGAGGTGATTGAGCTCGAGGGAGCGAAACGAAGCTGAGATCGCGCGAGCCAATTGCAGGCAATGTAGAGACGCCCCGTGGGGAACCCCGCGGGGCGTCTCCTCGGAGCCATGACCTCAAATGGTGGGAAGGTTTGAAAACCGACGTAATCACCTCTCCAGAAACTTTCCGAAACGGTGAGGTCAACCCTTCGAATGAGACGCCCCGCGGGGTTCCCCACGGGGCGTCTCTACATTGGCTGGCGGCGATATCGTGGGTTCGAGCGGATCAGCCTTGGCAGCGACATCGCGGATTCGCGAGGAGCAATAGGTATCGCAGTCAGAAACGGAAGATCTTGCGCATCTGGAGACAGTGGAAGGCCTGCGGAGTCCATTTCACGAGCCGGTCGCGCAGCCAGCAGGCCGGAGCCGCCTCCCACTGGCCAATCCAGCCGAGATGAAGGGCTCGCCGGCCGATGCCCGCGGTGCGCGGCCGGCGTAGCGCTTCATAGCGCCGCAGGGCCACGGTGAGATCCGGGATGGCTTGAAGACACTCGGCGAGAACGACAGCGTCTTCGATCGCCAGGCAGGCGCCCTGGCCGAGGTTGGGAGTCAGCGGATGAGCGGCGTCGCCGAGGAGGGTGACCCTCCCCTCTCCCCAGCGGCGGGCGGGATGGCGATGGAGGATGTCGGTACGCAGGATCTCGCTTTCCGGAGTCGCCTCAAGGAGCTCGCGGATCGGCGCGTGCCAGCCGCCGAAGACGCGCAGCAGCGAGTCGCGCAGGGCGCCAGGCTCGTCCCGGCCACCACGAGGTGCGTTGCTGGTGGCGTACCAATAGACCCGGCCGTGGCCGATGGGGACGATGCCGAAGCGGTGGCCGTGGCCCCAGGTCTCCGAGCTGCCGGCGGGGCGCGGCGCGAAGTTTTCGGCGGTGACGGCCCGCCAGGCCGTATAGCCGGCGTAGCGCGGCTCGCCGTCGCCCAGGAGCTGCTCGCGGACGAGGGAGTGCAGACCGTCGGCCCCCACCAGAACCGAGCCCTCTACCCGCTCGCCGCCTCGCAGCAGGAGCCTCACGCCGTCCGACCGCGCCTCATAGCCCACGCAGTCGCGGCCGGCGTGGACGCCCTCTCCGCCGAGCGCCTGAAGGAGCACGCCCTGAAGGGCGGCGCGGTGAAGGGATAGGAAGGGTACGTCGATCCCGAGCTCGCGAGGACGCAGGCACGCCAGAAGGGTGCCGCCCGCCGTGCGCAGCTCCAGCCGCTCCTCAATGCAGCCGGCCGCGGTGACGGCGCCGTCGAGCCCGATCCGCCGCAGGGCGAGCACGGCGTTGGGCTCAATGGCGATGCCCGCGCCCAACTCGCGGATCACCGCCGTCCGCTCGAACACATGGGCGTCGAAACCCGCGCGGCGCAGGGCGATGGCAGCCGTCAAGCCACCGATACCACCTCCCGCGATCAGGATCGGGCCTTTCAAGTCCTCCGCTTCCCCACCACCCGGAATGGATACCCGCCGATCTCCGCCGCCGTGCCGTCCGCCTTCACCCCTTCCAGCCGCAGACGGTAGTCGCCGGGCGCAAAGAAAGACGCGGGAAAGGCGACCATCACCGCCTCCAGGGCGTTCGGTTTGAGGCCGGACTTCTGGAAGACCGTGGCGCCCGCTCTTGTGAGCGTCACGCGGTAGGTCTCGAAGCTCGCGCCGGCTCCGGGATCGACGGCCAGGGCCACGAGGTCGCCGGCCTTGGCGAGATCGATCGTCGCGACTGGCTCTCCCGGACCGCGGACGGCGGTGAGGAGTACGACGGAGAGGTTGGCCACGGAGGCCGCGACGCCTTTCGGAGCTTCCGGCGGCGTGGCTTGAGCCAGCTTCGATTCCAACTCGCGGCGAAGCGCCTCACTGTCGGCGAGGCGCTTCTGGAGGTTCCCGGCGTCCCGCTCCTGGGCGTTCCCTCTCTCTTGCAAGGCAGCGACGGTCTGGCGCAAGCTCTCTGATTCCCTACGGAATCGAAGGACCGGAAGGACTCCAAGGACGACAAGGACCAGCAAGGCCGCAGCGAATCCCCATTGGGCCAGCCGGCCGCGCCGGGCGAGCCAGGCGAAGAGGCCGGCCTGCACGACGGCTACCTGGGCGACGTCCTCGGCGACCATCGTCTTGAGGCCGCGCTGGAAGCCCCGCGCCAGCTCCAGTTGCTCGGTGCATTCGGGGCAGCCGAGGAAGTGCTCCTCGAAGCGAACCTCCTCGTCCGGCGGCAGCGAGCCCAGGCGATAGCGCTCGACGAGGCCGTTGGTTGCGATGTAGTCGTGGTCCATCCCTGTCACCCCCCGGCCCCTCCGAGCATCCCTCTCCAGAGTGTGATCAGGAAAAGAATTATCGCACCCTCCACGGCCGAGAAACCTTTTCCACCCGTCCGCTCCAGGAACAGCTCCTTGTAGCGCTGGCGGGCGCGGTGCAGGACGCGGTTGAACTGCAGGCTGGTGAGGCCGTGATCGGCGGCGATGCGGTCCTTGTCCTCCTCGGCGATATAGAAACGCAGGAGGATCTCGCGGTCGCGCTCGTTGCCGAGCTCGCGGATGACGTGGCGCACGAGGGCGGCGTTCTCGCTCTCCAGCAGCCCGCTCAACGGGCCAGCGCTGGGGGCCACGGCGAGGTCCACGGCCTCGCTATCCGCCTCGGTCTTGCGGCGGGTAGCCTTGCGGTAGTGCTCGATGGCCAAGCTGCGGGCGATCTGGGCGAGGAAGCCGGGGAGCTTGGCCGGCTCCCGCAGCTCGCCGCGCCGCAGCTTTTCGAGGACGAGGCGGAAAGTGTCCTGAAACAAGTCCTCGGCCTCGGGCCGGCCGTTGGTGTGGCGGTCGAGGAGGATCGCCACACCGCGGCCATAGATTTCGACCACACGCTCTTCAGCCCGCCGGTCACCGGCCTGAACGCGGGCGGCCAGGGCTTCCGGTCGGTCGCTTGCAGGGTTGAGAGCTGTGCCGTTGCTGGCCAGAAGCCGGTTCCTGATTGGGAGACCGGCGGATTCTAGCACGCGGCTCCTTAGAGGCCGCCGCCCGGCGTGCCGTTGCCACCCCAGACTCCCACCTGGTCGGGATCGCCGTAGACGGTGCAGCCGAAGACGTAGGGATAGAACCCGAGGTCGATCTGGTGATCGCGGAAGACCTCCGCCAGCGCGATGTTGATGTTGAGCTCCTTGGGAGGGTCCCCATAGGGCCCGTGCCACCGGAGCTGCTCGCCGATCAGCGACAGCAAGGGGCCCGAGTCGCTGGAGAAGATCACCCCGTCCGCCGTGTCGACCAGGGCGAATCCCACTTTGACCACGTAGTCCGTGCCGCAGAGGAAGGGAACGGTAGCGCCGCGCCTCCCCGTTCCAATCTCGATCGAGTGGAGGTTTTCGAGCACCTCTCCCGGTTGGGCGAGAGGGCCGGTGGTGAAGTTGATCGGCCAGGTGCCGATGAATGAGCTGACGTTCATGATCTGCCTCCTTGCAGTGTTCGATTGCAACACGTTAGTGGAACGGCGGACTTGAAAATCGCATCCCCCCTTATTGCCAGTCTCATTGCCAGTCGCCCTGGAGGACGAAGCCGGCCCAGAAGTAGGGATCGCGCCAGCGCCGCTCCCGGCTGAGCGCGAGCTGGGCGGCGCGCAGGGCCGCGGCCGGCCGCAGGTGCTCCTGCCAGAGGGCGCGGTAGAAGCGGGTCATCAGCGCCGCCGTCGCCTGGTCCTCCACCTGCCACAGGCTCGCCAGCACCCGTGGCGCTCCGGCATAGAGGAAGCCTCGGGTGAGGCCGAGCAGGCCCTCGCCGCGCACCTCCTTGCCCAGCGCCGTGCGGCAGCCGGAAAGCACCACGAGGTCGGCGTTGAGACGCAGGTTGTAGATGTCGTGCAGATGAAGGAAACCCGCCTGCGGCTGGCCCGCGCGGTCCACCATGGAGAGCGCCAGCCCCGAGAGCGCCGGATGCTCGGCGTCGATGACCCCGTGGGTGGCGAAGTGAACGATGCGGTACTCGCTCAGCCGGCCGCTCAAGGCCTCGGCGCGGCTGGCGTCGAAGTCCAGGGCGATGCGAGCCTCGGAGGGCGGCACCAGGGCGGCGATCGCCTCCGCCTCCTGCCGGGAGCCGGGGAGGCGCTCGAAGACGGGGGAGTCGTCTCCCAGCGTGGCGGTCGCCTTGGTACGAGTCGACGCCAGCCGGGTGAGACGTGGGTCGCCAGGATCGAACACGGGATCCGCGAGCACGAGGAGCCGCTTGGGGGCCGGAGGCCGCCGCTCCAGCACCTGGCGCTGAATCGCCAGGGCCGAGACGGACGGCAGGTAGACGATCTCGTGACGTTGGACGAGAGGCACGAGAGCGACGTCCGGCAGAGCGCCGAAGGGGACGTACTCGAGCGCGCCGTCGGGCACGATGACCAGACGCCGGCGATCCAGCGGATCCAGCCGCCCGGCGAGGGGTCCCAGGAGCATGCGGCCGAGGGCCTCCGCATCGGCGGCTTGACGGGAGCGGACGGACGGGTCGTGCACGCTCAGATCCTCGTGGTACCGGCGCGCCGCCGCCTCCAGCAAGGCGCGGCCGGGCAGCTCGAAGCTCTCGACGGACTTCGCGGTCACGGCCCAGAGGGTCGAGCGAGCCTCGCCCAGGGAGTAGGTGAGCAGCAGGGTGTCCGCGTCGAGCAGGGCCTGGATTGCGGGCACGCCCAGCGGCTGCGGCTGCACCAGGGCGGCATAGGCCGGGCCGTGCTCGCGGATCTCGGCTTCGAGGACGTCGAGATCGCGGAGGATGGCGTCCCGGTCCTCCTCCAGAGCCGCCTTCTCGTCCGGCGTGGAGGGGCGCTGGCGCAGAGCGCGCTCGGCCTTGGCGCTCAACCGCCGCAGCAGGGCGGCCCGGCGTTCCAGCAGCCTGGGCTCCGCTCCCTGGTGGATGTCCACGCCGGCTTCGGTGAGCAGCTCGAGAAGGGTGCGAGCCCGGGCCCGCTCCGTGGCTGCCAGGGCCGTGCGGTCGAAACCGGCGGCCGGCGCGGCTTGGTGGCCCTCCATCAAGAGGTCGATCTCGAGCTCGTAGGCGTCATGGGTGAGGGCCGAGTAGGAGGCGCGCAGGTCCGGGCCGCCGATGCGGGTGCGCAGCGTTTCGACGAGAGTGAGGGCCGCTTCGGCGTGCTTGCGCGCCTCGCCCGCGGCTCCCAGCCGGCGCTGCGCCCGGGCCATGGCAAGCTCCGTCCTCATCTCGCCCGCCCTATAGCCGGCCGAGCGTGCCAACTCCAGGGCCTGGCGCAGGCTCTCCATCCCCTTGGAGGAATCGCCGAGCGCCGTGTACGCATCCCCCCGGCTGAAGAGGGCGTCCACCTCGGCCGAGAGGGACCCGGTGGCGCCCAGCAGCTCGACGGCGCGGTCGAACGCCGAGAAGGCCGAAGTGGTATCCCCGAGCGCCAGAGAGGCCCGGCCCAGCTCGGTCGAGGTGAACCCCTCCCCGAAGCGGTCGTTGCCGGCACGATAGAGCGCCAGCGCCTGCTGCGCGAAGGCCAGCGCCTCCCGGGGCCGGCCCAGCAGATTGTTGACCTGCCCCAGGGCGGTCAGAGTGGCGGCCTCGCCCTTGGCGTCGCTCACCTCGCGGCGCAACTGCAGAGTCTGCTCGAAGTAGGAGAGCGCCCGCGGCCGCTCGCCCAGGCTCTGGCAGACCAGACCGAGGTTGTACAGGACGACCGCCTGCCACCGCCGGTCGTCCAGGGCGCGGAACGCCTCCAGGGCCTGGCCGAAGTGGGCGGTGGCCTCCTGGTAGTCGCCCAGCGCGTAACGCAGCAGGCCGAGGTGGTTCAGGGTACGCGCCTCTCCACCCTTGTCGGCGGTGGCACGCATGCGCTCGAGGGCCTGCTGATAGCGGTCCCGCGCTTGATCGGGCTCGCCGAGAACGTCGTAGGCCCGGCCGACGCTGAGCAGGGCCGAGCCTTCGAGCCCCTGCGCCATCACCTCGTGCAGCACCGGCAGCGCCCGGTCGTAGCAGGCGAGGCCGGCCCGTAGCTCGCCGCGAGAGAGGTCCATCAGGCAGAGATTGCTCAGCGCGACGCCCTCGCCGTAGCGGTCGCCGCTCTGCCACTGGAGATTGAGGGCCTTCTCGAACGCCGCTTTCCCCTCGGCGCTCTCGCCCAGCAGCCAGCGGTCGAGGCCGATCTCGTTCCAGGTGGCGCCCTCCCAGAGCCGATCGCCCCGCGCCTGCCAGAGAGGGAGCACCTCCTGGCCCCAGGCGAGGGCCTGGCGCGTGTCGTTGACCAGCCGCGCGAGGACGGCCAGGGCGTAGAGCGACCTCGCCTCCTGAAGGCGGTCGCCGATCGCCCGCCACTCTTCCAGAGCCTGCCGATGCTCGGCGATGGCCTGCCGGCGGGCCTCGGGCGTCCCCTCCAGATAGCGGACCCCCGCCCGCGTCACCGCCCGCTCGGCGGCGAGGCGATGGCGGTCCGCCTCCGACTCTCCAGGCAGCTCGTCGATCCGGATCTCATAGCGGCCGGCCGGCGCCCCCGGCTCGCGGGCGCGAACCTCGACGCGGTAGAGGCCCGCCGCCACCGGCTCCAACAGCGCCGTCTCTGGACCCTGGCGGTCGAGCGGACTGTCGACGGCGGCGAGGCGCTTGCCATCGGGTCCGGAGATCTCCAGGACCACGTCGAGTCCCCGCTGCTCGACGGCGATCCGCCAGGCGCCCTGGGCCGGCAGCTCCATCTGGAAGACCTGGGATTGGCCGGCGGCCATCTCGCGCTCGACCGGCTGGCCTGGGATCAGCGAGGAGGGAGATGGCGCGGCGGCGAGCAGGGCCACGCCCAAGAGCCCCGAGGCGAGTGGGCGGAGGATCGGCAGGCGGCGCGGATGGAAGGTCACGGGACGGCCGATGATATACCGGCGGTCCCGGTAGCCGCCGCTAGCTGGTGCCCTCGCGGGCGTGGAGAGCCAGGATCTCCGGCACTGTCAGCGGCTTGTGGCTCTGGCTGACCGCGCTACGGATGAAGTCGGCGTCCACACCCTGATCGTGCAGCTCGATCAGCTCCCACGAGTCCAGGTCGGAATAGCCGGCGGCTTTGATGGCGCGGATGTAGTCCGGAGTGACGCCATGCACCTGGAACTGGACCAGCCGGTCCACCGAGGGCTCCCGGCGCCCCATCACTTCGCGCCTGAAATAGGCATGCAGAGCGCCGTGGAGGCCCCGTGTCCTGGGCGGATAGATAAACCCGAGCTCCTTCATTTCGCGGGTGTAGCCCAGGGAGATATCGTGTGCCGAAAGCTCCAGGAGTCCCGTATTTCCGAGCGGAACGCCGATCATGCGCGCGAATTCGGGGTTCGGGCTGAAGGTCGCCGTGCCTTTCCCGTGTTGATTCACAAAACCGCCCTGAAAGTGAAAGGTGCCGGCATCGTGGCCCAGCTCGAAGCGGGTGTCGGCACCCGGAGCGAACCCGGTGAGGCGGCTCACCGGATAGGTATCCATCAACTCCCAATGGCTCGTGAACCCGACGCGCATCTTCACTTCGAGCCTGAGCTGATCGCCCTGAAGCTCTCCCGACCAGGTTCCCGCGAGATTCGTGGACGGCGCGGCCTGGCGGCTCTCCTGCTTGACGGGAGCACCGTGAGAGCAGGCGAGCTGGATGGCCGCTCCCGCCGGCAGCAGCGCCAGAGCGAGGAGGCCGGCCGCCCAGGAACGTCGGGAACGGCGAGCCGGAGTTCCCACCAGCCGCCGGATGCGGTCGGCAAGGGAACCGCCGTCCGCGGCCAGAGCCAAGCCGGGACCGGCGGAGCGTAACCCCTCGAGGTCGGCCAGGGCGCGCGCGTAGCCCAGCCGGTCGCCGCAGATCGACACCGCGAGATCGTCGCAACAGATCTCGCGCTCGCGGCGCACCTGGGCCGAAACCCACCAGACGGCCGGGTGATAGAAAAGAAGGGTTTCAATCGCCGCCTGAAAAAGGTTTACCAGGTAATCGTGCCGCCGCACGTGGGCCAGCTCATGGGCCAGAATGGCTTCGAGCTGCTTTGGCGACAAGCCCGCCAGGGTGCTCGCCGGCACCAGGAGGACGGGTTTAAGAACGCCCACCACGGACGGCACGGAGACGGCGCCCGATTCGAGAAGGATCACGGCGCGCTCGATCCGCAACCGCCGGCAGAGGTCTCGCACCATCGTCTCCAGCCGCTCGCCGGGCGCCCTGCCCTGGCGGGAGAGGCGACGGGCCACATGCCAGCCGCCCAGGTGGTAGACGGAGAGGACGGCTACCCCGGCCAGCCAGAGACTGAGGACCCAAGGCAGGGCGGCAGCGGGGATCGCAGCGGAGAGACCCTCATCACCCCGGCCCTCTTCTCCCAGCCTCCCCCCCAAACCGCCGGGAGAGGGAGAGGTTTGACGAAGAGGTGCCGCGGCCACCGCCGGTCCCACTCCAGACGTGCCGGCAAGGCGGACGGCGGTCGCGACAGGCAGCGCCGCCATTAGAAAAAGGAAGCCCGTCGCCACGGTGTAGCGGAGAGTGGCCCGGCCGTTCTTCAGCAGGCTCAGGGAACCGGCGGCAACCAAACCCACGAGTGCGCCCTGCCAGAAGAAATGGACGAGGGCCCAGGCCACGGACGCAGTGACGATCGCGTTCATCTCAGGTCTCCTTGATTTCAGCGGTCGAGCCGGCCACGAATCTTCAACTGCACCAAATCCTCGGCGGAAAGCTTGCCGTAGCGCCCCACCGCCTGCTTGATGAAGGCGCCGTTCACGCCGTGAATGCGGAACTCCACGAGCCGCTCCGCGGGCACGTTCGAGTAGCCGGCAGCCGTCAGCTCTTTGACGAACTCGGGCGACACGCCGTGGATGCGGAACTCCACCAGCTTGTCCGCCGCCAGGTCCCGGTAGCCGTCCGCCGCCAGCCCGCGGACAAACTCCGGCGACACGCCATGGATGCGGAACTCCACGAGCTTATCCGCCGGCAGGTTCTTGTAGCCGCCCGCCGCCATGCCGCGGACGAACTCGGGCGACACGCCATGAATGCGAAACTCGACCAGCTTGTCCGCCGCCAGGTTCTTGTAGCCGAGCGCCGTCAGCTCGCGGATGAACTGCGGGCTCACGCCGTGGATACGGAACTCCACCAGCTTGTCGAGCGAGGCGTCGCGATAGCCGAGGTCGTGGATCTCGCGGACGAAGGAGAGAGATACGTCATGGGTCGCCATCTCCAGAAGGCGATCCTCCGTCATCTTGTAACCCAGCGCCGCCATGTCGCGGATGTAGCCGGGATTGCCCGCGAACGTGAAGAACCCGGTGCCCTCGTCGCCCTTGAATTTCCCTTCGAAATGGAAGGTTCCGGCATCCCGCCGCAGCTCGAAACGCACGTCGGGACCGGCGGCGAGGCCGGGAAGATCTTTCGCGGCGTAGGTTTCCCCCATCGACCAGCGGTGACGGCCGCCGCCCCAGCTCATCGACATCTCGAGATCGACCTTGTCTCCCATGCGCTTCGCGGACCAGGTGCCCTGGCGCGAGTCGGCGGGCGCGTGCTTCTCCTCGCTGGCCGACGCGCTCCCCGCCATGTCGTCCGGGCTCGCGGCGCCACGGGCGAAGTTGAAGGTCAGCCCCACGGGAAGAAGCGAGAGGGCGACGACGCCGGCCATCCAGGAGCGGCGGGGCCGGGGAGCCGGAGCGCCCACCAGCCGGCGGACACGATCCAGCAGCGAGCCACCATCCGCGGCCATGGCCAGTCGCGGCGAGGGCGCACGAAGTCCTTCGAGATCCGTCAGGGCGCGGGCGTAGCCCAGCCGGTCGCCGCAGATCGCCACGGCCAGATCGTCGCAGCAGTTCTCCCGCTCGCGCCGCATCTGAGCTGAAACCCACCAGACGGCGGGGTGATAGAAAAGAAGGGTTTCCACGGCCGCCTGCAGAAGATTGATCAGATAATCGTGCCGCCGCACGTGGGCCAGCTCATGGGCGAGAACCGCTTCGAGCTGCCGCGGGGAGAGGCCCGCGAGCGCACTGGCAGGGACCAGGATCACCGGCCGCAGCCAGCCGATCACCGCCGGCACCGGCACGGCCGCCGATTCCAGGAGCTTGACGGAGCGGGCGATGCCCAGCCGGCGCGCCAGCGAGCGCACCGTCGTCGCGAGATCGCCATCGAGAAGATTGCCGGTCCGCGTCAGCCTCTGCGTCTGGAGGAAACCGCCGAGGTGATAGATCGAGAGGAAGCCGACTCCCGCCAGCCAGAGGCTGAGGACCCAGGGCAGGACGGAAAGCGGCATCGCGGCTGAAAGACCCTCATCACCCCGGCCCTCTTCTCCCGGCCTCCCCCCCGTCCCGCCGGGAGAAGAGGGAGAGCTTTGATGAAGAGGTGCCTTCATGAAAGTCGGCGTTGCGGGCGAGCCCGCCAGGCGCATGGCGGTCGCGACCGGGAGCGCCACCATGAGAAGGAGGGCTCCGGCGGCCACGGCGTAGCGCACGGCGGCGGAGTTCTTTTTCAGAAGGCTCAGGGCCGCCGCGGCGGCAAGCCCCACGAGAGCGCCCTGCCAGAGAAAGTGAACCAGTGCCCAGGCGATCGCCTGGACCGCGGGGAATGCCCACAACGTCTCGGTGCCGCTCATTTCGTCTCTCCTTCGAGCCGATCCAACAGTTCACGGATCTCCGCCAGCTCCCCCGCCGTCGAGGGCCGGGAGGAGAGGGCACGCAGGACAAGCCGGCTGGCCGAGCCTTCGAACGCCCGGTCGAGGAGGTCCCCGACGAGCTGCGTCTGAGTCTGCTCCTCCGGCAGCCGCACCACATAGAGATGGGCGCGCTGCGACTCGTCGCGAGTCACCAGCCCCTTCTCCGTCATGATCTGAAGCTGCTTCAGTGTCGTGGTGTAGCCGGTGGGAGCGCGGCGCGCAAGCTCCTCATGAACCTCCTTGACGGTGCTCGGGCCGCGGCGCCACAGCACCCGGAGGATCGACAGCTCGGCGTCGGTGGGACGGGGAAGGTCAGCCATGGAGAGACGATATACGAAGGTCGTCGTACTGTCAACGATGAATTTCGTACTTCGTGGGGAAGAGGGATGCTTGACATGTCAACTATTGACACAGTATCCTTTCGTCATGGCGGAACGGACGAGCCCATTGCAAACCGAGATCCAGCAGAGCAAGCCGTTCCGCTCGCTGGGACAGGAGCTGGTCGTCGGCCTGCTGCGCACGGCGGACCTCGTGCGGCGGGCCGTGGACCGGACTCTGGAGCCGTACGGCGTCACGCCGCAGCAATACAACGTGCTTCGCATCCTGCGCGGGGCGGGCGACTCGGGGCTGCCGACGCTGGAGATCGGCGGCCGGATGCTGGAGCAGGCGCCCGGCATCACCCGCCTGCTGGACCGCCTGGAGGCCAAGGGGTGGGTGCGCCGCGAGCGCTGCCCGCAGGACCGCCGCCAGGTGCTGTGCTGGCTCACCCCGCCGGGCCTCTCGCTCGTCGAGCGGCTCGACGACCCGGTCGACGACGCGGACCGGGAAGCCGTCGCCATGCTTTGCGCGGCCGACCAGGAGCGGCTCCTCCACTTGCTGGAGGCGATCCGCGCCGGGAGCCGCTGACGTTTCTCAGCCGTAAAACCAGTTCAAGGACTGCCTACAGGGCCCAACCAAGGAGATTTTTCATGAACCGCAAATTTTTCGCCGCCGTCGTCCTCTCAAGCCTCGCCGCTCTGCCGCTGAGCGCCGAGGTCTACTCGATCGACCCGGGCCATTCGGAGGTGTCGTTCACCGTGCGCCACATGGTCACCCAAGTCCGCGGCCGCTTCAACGACTTCGCGGGCAAGATCAACATGGACACGAAGAACCTGGCCGCCTCGTCGGTGGACTTCCACGTCAAGACGACGAGCATCGACACCGCCGTGCCCGACCGCGACAAGCACCTGCGCACGGCCGACTTCTTCGACGTCGAGAAGTACCCGGAGATCACCTTCAAGAGCGACTCGATCAAGGCCACCGGCAAGGACAAGTACGCCGTCACCGGCACCCTGACCCTGCACGGCGTCAGCAAGAAAGTGACGCTGCCCGTGACCTTCCTGGGCCAGGCCAAGGACCCGTGGGGCGGCACCCGGGCCGGCTTCGAGACCTCGACGACCGTCAACCGCAAGGACTATGGCATCGTCTGGAACAAGGCGGTCGACAACGGCGGCGTGCTGCTCGGCGACGACGTGAAGGTCGAGATCAACATCGAGGCCAAGGTCGACGCCCCGGCGGCTGAGAAGAAGGGCAAGTAGGACCCTCTACAGTCGCCGGCCGCCCACTGTAGAGACGCCCCGTGCCGGGGGGAACCCCCGGTGGGGGCGTCTCCGAGGCGGCGATAACACCTGACTCCTCGAAGACTGTCCGCGGGTGCAGGGCCCCTGGATTTGCCCAGGTGCCGCCGGGACGATCCCTTCCGGTTTGAACCGTTGTCTCCGCTTCGGAGACGCCCCCACCGGGGGTTCCCCCCGGCACGGGGCGTCTCTACATTGGGGAGGTAACCGGTGGTACTGCATGCCACAATCCCCTCCATGAAGACCAACGCCGCCCGGCTCCTCGACTCCCTCGGCATCTCGTACGAGCTGCGCGACTACGAGGTCGACCCCGAGGACCTCTCGGCGGAGACCGTGGCGCGCAAGATCGGCCTTCCTCCCGAGCAGGTGTTCAAGACGCTGGTGGCGCGCGGCGACCGCACGGGCGTGCTGCTCGCCGTGGTGCCGGGCGATGCCGAGCTGGACCCGAAGGCCCTGGCGCGGGTCTCGGGCGACCGCAAGGTGGAAGTGGTTCCCCTGCGCGAGGTGACGCCCCTCACCGGCTACGTGCGCGGCGGCGTGACGGCGCTCGCCGGCAAGAAGGGCTACCCCGTCTTCGTGGACGAGACCCTCGAGCTGTTCGACGTCGTCTCGGTCTCCTCCGGGGCGCGGGGCACGCAGCTCGTGCTCGATCCCACCGAATATCTGCGCGCCGTGCACGGCACCGTGGGGGCGATCTCGAAGCCCAAGGCGTAGTTACCAAGGGGTACAATGGGGCTGGGCACTTAAAGCCGTCCATGTCCGAATCGACTCGCACTCCCGCCGCCGAGCTCATGCGGCAGCTCGGGTTCCGCTTTCCAACGCCGGCCGCCTCCCGTGGCGGCGCCCTGGCGGTGGCCGACGGCGCGCGCCCGGCGGCGGCCCGCAAATACCTGCACGTCACCAACGGCGACTCGGCGGCGGAGACCCTCCGGGAGTCCGGCGTCGGCGGCGTCGTCACCGTCACGGCGGACGTGCTGCACGAGGGTCCCGCTCCCGGCGGCCTCGCCCCTGAGCGGTGGCGCAAGGTGCGCGCCCGCTACCTGGCCGAGAGCGGCTACGGCGACTACGACTCCTGCCTCGCCCAGCTCACGCGGTGGGACCGCATGCTGGAGGACTTCCGCCCCTACGAGGAGATCGTCCTCTGGTTCGAGCACGACCTGTTCGACCAGCTCCTGCTCATCCGCGCCCTCCACGGCTTCGCCGGCCGCAACCTCGGCGGCACCGAGCTGTCGCTGATCTGCATCGGCGAGATGCCGGGCATCGTCCCGTTCCATGGCCTGGGGCAGCTCTCGCCTCCGCAGATGGCGAGCCTCATCGATCGGCGGCAGCGGGTCAACGAGGGGCAGAAGCTCCTCGGCCGCGACGCCTGGCGGGCCTTCTGCGCCCCCGATCCCCAGGGGCTCGAAGCGCTGCTGCGGCAGGACCTCTCGCCGCTGCCCTTCCTGGCCGGCGCCCTGCGCCGCCACCTGGAGGAGTTCCCCTCGACCTTCAACGGCCTCTCCCGCGGCGAGCGGCAGATCCTCCGCGTCCTGGCGGAGGGCGCCGCGACCTTCGAGGAGGTCTTCCGCAGCACCCAGCGCCTGGAGGAGAGGGTCTACATGGGCGACTCCTCCGTCCTGCGGATGCTGCGCGAGCTCGCCTCGTCCCCCCGGCCGCTCCTCCGCCTGGAGCCCTCGATCAACGGCTCGCCGTACCCCCAGCGGATCGCCGTCACCACCACGGGGCGCGACGTCCTCGACGGCCGCGACGACTGGGTGCGCATCCGCGGCATCGACCGCTGGCTGGGCGGCGTCCATCTCGAAGGGCACGAGGCCGCCTGGCGGTGGTACGAGGCCGGCCGCCGGCTGGTGCGCACGGCGGCGCAGCCCTCCGCGTAGGCTCGATCGGGCCGACCGTCATACACAGAGGACGGGGCGTCCGCCCAAGCGTTCACTTCAGAGGTCGGGCCTCGCGTCAAAAGGCCCATTTTACGGGCCTTTGGCCATGGCATCCCCTTTGCTCTCCAGGTAGATTGGACACGGTTTTCACCACCCCGCCCGCGGCAGTCCGCAGTGCGCCGCGCGGTCCCCCGGGGGAAGCCGGGCTTCACCTCCCGGCTTCCCTTCCCTCCTCCCTCTTCAGGCTAGAATCACCGCCATGAGCTCATCGTCCGATCCCTTGTCCGCCCTGCGGGACTCCATCGCCGAGGTGGACCGCGCCCTGCTGGAGCTGCTGCGCCGCCGCATGGACCTCGCCGCCGAGGTGGGGCGCGTCAAGGCCGCCTCCAATATTCCGGTGGTGGTGCGCGACGTGGAGGACCGGGTTCTCACCCGCGCCCGCCAGCAAGCCGAGTCGTGCGGCGTCTCCGAGGAGGTGATGGCGGGGGTGTTCCAGGCCATCATGGACGGCTCGGTGGAGCGGCAGTACCGCGTCGGCATCGAGCTTCGCGAGCAGCGCGGCGGCCGGGTGCTGATCGTCGGCGGCGCCGGCGGCATGGGCAACTGGTTCCGCGGCTTCCTGGAGCTCGCCGGCCACAGCGTGGAGGTGGTCGACCCCTCTCTCGCCACCCTCCCCGCCGCCCCCGGCCGTTTCTCGCGGCTGGACGACGTGAAGGACCTCGACGCCTACATGGCGGTGATCGTGGCCGTGCCCCTGAGCCGCACGCCGCAGGTGCTGGAGGAAGTGGTGGCGCGCTCGCCCAAGGGGCTGGTGGTGGAGATCGCCTCGATCAAGGACCCGCAGTCGGGCGCCATCGCCCGCGCCCGGGAGCGCGGCGTCAAGGCCCACGCGCTGCACCCCATGTTCGGTCCGGGTAAATCGTTCTACGAGCCGTTGACCTTCGTCCTGGCGGCGCACGGCGATCCGGCGGTCGAAAAGCACGATCTCGCGTCCCTGCTCTCCCATCCTTACACGCGGCTGGTGGCCGTGCCCTTCGCCCACCACGACCGGCTGATGGGCTGGCTGCTGGGCCTCGCCCACTTGACCAACATGCTCTTCGGCTCGGCCCTCACCCGCTCGGGGATCGATCCGGAGGAGCTGCACGCCTGCGCCTCGACGACCTTCAAGCGCCAGGCCACCACCGCCCTCTCCGTGCTGGGAGAGGACCCCGACCTCTACCTCGACATCCAGCACCTGAACCCGCACCGCCACGAGGTCTACGCAGCCACCCGCGAAGCGCTGGATCAGCTCGAGAGGCTGGTGGAGGAGCGCGAGCGGGAGGGTTTCCGCGACACGCTCACGGCGGCCCGGCGGGCGCTGATGGAGGAGTAAAAAAAGACCCTCATCACCCTCCGGCCCTCTTCTCCCATCCTCCCCCCCGCCGGCCGGGAGAAGAGGGAGAACAGCCAAGACCCCCTTATCAGCCACCACAACCCCGTCTTTTTTGGCGCTCCCCTCTCTCCCGGTCGGCGGGGGGGAGGATGGGAGAGAGGGGTCGGGGGAGTGAGGGTCTTCGGGCGGGGGGACCTCCCAGTCCACGTTAAGTTAGCGCCTATGGGGCCAGGGGGTGAGGGTCCGCCCCGGAGGGGCGCTCTTCCTTGTTTACCCCCTCCAGCGCCTGCGTCAGATCCCCAATCAGATCCTCCGCGTGCTCCAACCCGATCGAGATCCGCAGGAGATCCTGGGGTGTGCGTGAGGTGGGGCCCTCGCTGCTGGCGCGGTGCTCGATGAGGCTCTCGACGCCGCCCAGGGAGGTGGCGCGGGTGAAGAGATTCACGCGGCTCACCGCCCGCAGGGCCGCCTCCCGGCCGCCGGCGGCGCGCACGGAGAGCATGGCCCCGTAGCCGGACATCTGGCGCCGGGCGATGTCGTGCCCGGGGTGAGATTCGAGCCCCGGATAGTGCACGGCGGCGACCGCCGGCGAGGCCTCCAGCGCCCGCGCCACCACCAGCGCCGTGGCGCTCTGCGCGGCCACCCGGCAGGCCATGGTCCGCAGGCCCCGCAGCACCAGCCAGGAGTTGAAGGGCGAGGCCACGGCGCCCAGGACGTGACGCTGATGATGGACCTTGTCGAAGAGCTCGTCGCGGCGGGCGAAGATCAGCGCGCCGCCCTGCACGTCGCTGTGGCCGCCCAGGTACTTGGTCGTCGAGTGGAGGACGACGTCCACCCCCAGCTCCAGCGGGCGCTGCAACGCCGGGGTGGCGAAGGTGTTATCCACCACGGTCAGGGCGCCGGCCCGGCGGGCGAGGTCCGCCGCCGCCGCCAGGTCCACGATCTTGAGCAGGGGGTTCGAGGGACTCTCCAGCCAGACGACGCGGGTCTCGGGACGGATCGCCGCCGCCAGGGCGCCGAGGTCGTCCATCGCCACGAAATCGGAACGGATCCCCCAGTTGGGGAGGATCTCCTCGGCGGCGGCCCGGAAGCCGTAGTAGATGTCGTCGGGATAAACCACATGCGAGCCCGGCGGCAGCGTCTGCAGCACGCCGATGCCCGCCGCCATCCCGGAGGCGAAGACGAGGGCCGCCTCGCCGCTTTCGAGCGGAGCGAGAGCCGCCTCGAGCTGATCCTGGTTGGGGTTCGACTCGCGGATGTAGGTATGGCCGCCGAGCGCGGTGCCCTCGGGGTCCCGGGCGAAGGTGGTGGAAAGGACGATCGGAGGGGCCACCGCACCCGTGCCGGGATCGATACGGTGCCCCGCATGGACGACGCGGGTCTCGAATTTCATTCCCGGAGACTATCTGAAAAAAACGCTGAGAAAGGGAGATGAAAAAGGGGCCGGCGCCTTTCGGTGCCGGCCCCTTGATTCCGGCGGCGGGCCCATCCCGCCCCGGAGATCGATTCCGTTCTTACCGTCTGGACTTGTTGGCGACCACGACCTCGACCGGCGCGGGGGGCTGCCGACGGGCGGCGTCCTGACGGGCGCGCACCAGCAGAGCGTCGGCGAGCTGGGCGCGCACCTCGGAAGCCATCCGGGCGTCCAGGGCCACGGCCTTGCGGAAAGCCTCCTCGGACTCGGCGGCCTTGGCGCCGCTGCGCACCAGGAGCGAGCCGAGCTGCACGTAAGCCTTCGCCTGATCCGTGGGCGAGGAGGCAAGCAGCGGAATGGCCATGCGCGTCACCTGGAGGGCCGAGGCGAGCTGGCCGGCTCCGGCGTAGGCGCGGGCTACACCCAGCAGGCACTCAGGGCAGGGACCTTCGGCGAGCTGGCTGGCGCGGTCGCAGAGGGCGGCGGCCTCCTTGTAGTTTCCGGACTCGATGAGCTGCTCGGCTTTTCGCAGCGCGGCGGCAGTGTCCTCGGAAGAAGCAGCGGCGGCTTGAGCAACGCAGCTCAGGGCCATGGCGCCGGCGATGGGCAGTGCGAAGAGTAGGGCTCGTGATCTCATGGTGCTGCTCCTTCGTGGGAAGAGCCTCTGGTTTCTATTAAAGCTATTCAATTCAATAGGTTCCGTCGACCTTGCCCGGGAGGCTGCTGCCGGACGATTGGGTATAGAGCAAGGTGCGTGCCAAGAACCCTGCCTCGGCTCGCGGATCTGGCTCCGCGAGTCGGAGGACCTCTGGGAGTGGCACTCCTTTTGCTCCTATCCCCAGGCAGGGCGCGCGAGGCCTCCTCGGGCGCTCTCCCCCAACACAGGATGTTCGACGCACTTCAAGGAGATATACGCATCATGAAGAAAGCAGTCATCACGACCCTTGCGCTCAGTCTTCTGGCGCTGGCTCCGGCCTTCGCCCAGGGCACCTCGACGAGCACCACCACCACCGCCAAGAAGAAGACCACCGCCACCACCACGGCCAGCACCTCGACCCTCAGTCCGGCCGACCGCAAGTTCTTCACCGATGCCTCCCAGGGCGGCATGCTGGAGGTCGAGCTCGGCAAGATCGCGGCCGCCAAGGGCTCCAATCCGGATGTCAAGACCTTCGGTCAGCGCATGGTGGACGACCACTCCAAGGCCAACGACCAGCTCAAGGACCTCGCCGCGAAGAAGGACGTGAAGCTCCTGGGCAAGCTTTCGCCCGCCAAGCAGAAGATGGTCGACAAGTACAACAAGCTCTCCGGCGCCGCTTTCGACAGCTCCTACATGAGCCACATGGTGACCGACCACAAAGAGGACGTGGCCGAGTTCAAGAAAGAGGCCAAGAACGGCAAGGACGCGGACCTGAAGTCCTGGGCCGGGATCACCCTGCCCACCCTCGAGGACCATCTCAAGATGGCCCAGGAGACCAACTCGAAGCTCCACGCCAAGAAGAAGTAAGCTTTTCGGCCAATCCGGCCTGCTGTATCGACGCCCCACGGTGGGGCGTCTTTTTGTATTGGAGGTGTCTCGAGAGGAGCACCAGCCACGCCTACGTCGCCAGGGATTGAAATCGCCTGGCTACCAACTCTTGTCCCCTCCGGGACTGCAATTTCGTTCTCCCCCTGTCCCGTAGGGACTACAGAGGGTAGCCAGGTGATTTCAATCCCTGGCGCCATAGGCGTCGCTGTCGCCATCTCTCGAAACACTCTCCAAGGCAATTTCCCACCATACAATCCCACCATGAGCCTGGAGAAGCTGCCCCGCACCCGGCGGGCGATCGAGGAGGGCATCCGCGACCGGCTTCACCTCGGAGCCCAGCTCTACGTCTCCCTCCATGGAGAGCCCCAGGCGGACGGCGCGGTGGGCGAGAACCGGCCGGGCGAGCCGCTGACGGCGGATCACCTGATGCTCTGGCTCTCCTCCACCAAGCCGGTGACGGCGGTGGCCCTGGCGAGGCTCTGGGAACGGGGCCGGCTGGACCTCGACGATCCGGTGGCCGCCCACGTCCCGGAGTTCGGCGTCCACGGCAAGGAGGGGATCACCCTGCGCCACCTCCTCACCCACACGGCGGGAATCCGCATGCTGGACGTGGGCTGGCCCGACCACTCCTGGGAGGAGATCCTGGCGCGGATCTGCGGCATGCGGCCCGAGCCGCGCTGGGTGCCGGGCGAGAAGGCCGGCTACCACACGATGTCGAGCTGGTTCGTGCTGGGTGAGGTCATCCGGCGGCTGGACGGCCGGCCGTTCGCCCGTTTCGTGCGCGAAGAGGTCTTCGAACCCCTCGATTTGCACGACTCCTGGGTGGGGATGCCCCAGGAACGTTACATTTTTTACAAATCAGCCGGCTGCATCGGGGCACTGTGGAACAGCGAAGGACCCGAGATCAAGGATCACGGCTGGGACAGCGAGGTCCGCTGCGTGCGTCCGAACCCCGGGGGGAACGGCTACGGCCCGATGCGCGAGCTGGGCCGCTTCTACGAGATGCTGCTGGCGCGGGGGTCGCTCGGGGGACGTCGCATCCTCTCGCCGCAGACCGTGGAAGCGATGACGGCGCGCCACCGGACGGGGATGATGGACTCGACCTTCAAGCACGTCCTGGATTGGGGATTGGGCTTCATCGTCAACTCCGCGAGGTACGGCGAGGAGACGGTGCCCTACGGCTACGGCCACCACGCCTCGCCCCGCACCTTCGGCCACAGCGGCTACCGCTCCTCCGCCGGCTTCGCGGACCCGGAGCGGGGGCTCGTCGTGGCCTTGGGCTTCAACGGGACGCCCAGCAACGAGCGGCACGAACAGCGTGTCCGCTCGGTGCTCGACGCGATCTATGAGGACCTGGGGCTGGCGGGCTCCTGACTCGGAGCCCATTCCTGAACTCGATTCCTCAAGGCGTCGCCGATCATGGCAGCGCCCAGGAGATCGGGCGAGATCCACCGATGTTCGCTCCAGTGGACGTCGCTTTGGGATGGTGGTCAACCAGTGTTCCCACCAATGGCTCCTGTCGAGCGAGCGCTTCGTGAACGTCGTTCCACGTGATGGTGCCAAGTGGCAGCTTGAGACGTTGGGCAAATCCGCCTCGTTCGTCGCGCCAGCCCAGGTAGAGAAATCGCCCAGTCGGCGGTCCATGGATGAACGGACCCACAAACACCGGCGCGTCCGAGCTGTCCAACTTCAGTTGGAGCGTCAGGTCGAAGACGACCGTACCGTCCGGGCGCTGGGCACCCGCATGCAGGACACCCGCCTTGTCCTGCAACCCAAAAGCGCCAGGATCCCGGCTCCACGTGACCGGACCGGTACCGTCATAGATTAGCCTGATGCGCATCGAATTCACCGCCTGCGTCGGCATGAGACTCCCCTTGAGCGTTGAACCGTTGGTCCATCGAATGCCTCCCGTGGTATTCCGTCGCCTGACGCTGGAGCTCAGCGGCGAGCAAAGCGAGTTCGCTGCAACGACGGGCACCTCTAATCATAGGGCAGCCTAACGCTATGGCGGCTCAGCGCGCGGCGTCAGCCGTCCGCTGGAGCGGGCCGAGAAGGGCCGAGAAGAGCCTGGAACTGTATGGCTGGCGTTCTTGCGCATTAGCTGTGCGCACGTCGGACCTCTTCCGCGGGCGGAAGTGGACGCCTGACCACTCTCGCGAAAGCCCGTCGAATTTGGCTTATCCAGCAATCGCTATGAGCGGATGAGCGATGAGCGCGAGTTTTTCCGTTTTATAGGGGTATGCCCAGAAAACTTCGCTTCGTCCCCCATACCCGGACCCTCATCTCCATCACCTGCCGCACCGTCCAGGGACGCTTCCTGCTCCGGCCCGGCCCCCAGCTCAACGACATCGTCCTTGGTGTCCTCGGCCGAGCCCAGAGACGCTACGAAACCACCGTCTCGGCGTTCTCAGCGCTCTCGTCACATTTTCACCTGCTCCTGGTCGTCGACTCCGCGAGCGAAGCCGCCGATTTCATGCGTTACACCAAGTCCAAGCTCGCCCGGGAGGTCAACCGCCTGACTGGCTGGCGAGGTCCCGTCTTCGACCGGCGGTATGAGATGACCGTCGTCACCGACGAGGAAGCCGCCCAGATCGAGCGACTGGCGTACGTCCTCGCACAGTCAGTGAAGGAAAACCTGGTGGAGCGGGTCCGCCAGTGGCCGGGCGTCCACTGCGCGGGAGCGTTGATCGAGGGTACGCCTCTCGTGGGCCACTGGTTCAATCGCACCCTGGAATTCGCCGCCCGCCTGCGCGGAGAGGATATCGGTCCAATGCGCTACGCGACCGTCGAAACGGTGACCTTTTCTCCCATACCCTGCTGGGCGCATCTGTCGCCTGAAGTCTATCGAGCCCGCATCGCGGAGATGGTCGAATCCATCGAGGCCGAAGCAGCGTGGGAGAGGGAAAGCACCGGTGCCCGCGTGCTCGGAGTCAAAGCGATTCTCGCCTGCGACCCGCTGCATCGACCATCCTCCTTGGCCCGCTCGCCGGCACCGCGCGTCCACGCCGCCACGAAGGCCGCAAGGAGAGCGTTCTACGAGATCTACGCCGCCTTCGTCGGAGCCTTCCGGGAGGCCTCCGAGCGTCTGAGGCGTGGCGACCGCAACGCGCCCTTCCCCGCCGGCAGCTTCCCGCCAGCCCTAACGTTCATCGCCGGATAGCAGCATCGCCAACGCTCTTTGACAGTCTCACCGCCCGCCGGAGGGCTATTCCTTCGAGCTGATTCGCTCGCTTGGGAGAGGTGCGCCCTCCTCAGCGCCAAAAGGTCTGTCCTCGACGCTGCCAACCCGAAAAATTCCATGACCAACTCTCGAACAAGTCGCTCAAGCGCTTCCGGGCTTCCGATTTTCAAAAGAAGCCTGGCTCCTGTTTGGCTCCTGTTTGGGCCTGGGCGGCTGGGCTGGGCTGGGCTGGAACATGGCGTCATGGAAGAAACCACGAGACGCCTACGGAACGTCGCAGCTATTTGTAGTGATAGGCGGCCGCGCACGAGTTGCCCAATAGCAGTCGCCAAGCTCTGAACAGTAACAAACCTCTAGACCGAAGTGCTTATCGGTCGCGGTCTCGAACTGCTCGGCTCGTTCCTTAGTAAACTCAGAGGGCTCTATCATCAGGATTGGTGTCGTTTCACCGGAACTCAGAGTTCGCAAGGCCCAGTACCATCGGATCCATGATGCTGTGAGGCCCAAAGCGGTTAGAGTTTGATGGTAAGGCTGGTTTTCTGGCCCTGTCTCCATCCTTTTCCCGTCCACATAGGGACGTATCACACGCACAACAGCTCGTCCTTGGCCCCGATTTGTCATGGAGATCATTGCCTTTTTCTCAAACAAAAGGATTTCTGTAGTGAAATTAAGCTCAGGGCGTGCCAAGACGTTCCGGGTGTGTTCGAGTTGCTTCTTTGCCCTGTCAGCATCGCCATGCGCGCGCTGCTCCGCCAAACGAAGGCCTTTGGTATCCAGTTTTAGCTGAGTCACTTCGGATTCTAGATGGCTTACGTCGCGCCCCAAACCTTCTTTGCGGTCTTCCAAATTCTTCTTTTCGCGCAAAAGGTCGGCTTTTTCTCCTTCTAGCTTAGCTAGATCTTGCTGCAGTTCCTGCCGCTTCATCTCGGCCTCCCTTGCCGACAATTCTACCCTTTTACGCTCGACATCGAAGACTCCGAGGTACTGTGAGATGCCGAGTGTGACAAGTGCAGCCGCAATTGGAACAACGACGGAAGGTTTTGTCCACTGCGACCTTCTAAGCTCCGCGATCTCCAGCCGCAGTTTCGCATCCTCAAGATCATCCTTGCCGTGCTTCTCAGCAGAGGCCAAGCTATCCAGTGGCTGCGGGGGACCAGAAGAATCTTCCATTGACGCACCTCGATCTACCCCTAAGGCTTGTTTGGTTTTAGCCTACAAATTTGGAGCTGATAACAGAAAGAACGGACCCAGAGGCACAGGCGGAATTAGCTACCGACCTAAGCCCAACACCTTGGATTCACCGTCTAATTCTAATCTCCTGAGTCCCCAACCTGCCATTACGACAACTTCTGGGCAGCGATATTGTGGTGAGCCGTAACTATGGTAACTATAGTAACTCTATCTCCATTTTTTCCTTGCAAGCCTATGTGTAGGGTACCGCTGAACTGTTTTCGCGTCAATGCCATGCGGAATGTCGCATAAGCGAGTGGGCGGATGAAGTTTCAGACATGTGCGGGACCTACAACCTGTCGTTCGGCTCTTCGCACCCCGGCCTGCCGCGGTTGAGGACGTGGGTATATCTCATCGTCGTTCGGACGCTTCCGACCTGAAAGGATGCAACGATTCTCTCCACCCATGCCCACGCTATCGCGGCCCTTCAGGCCGCACTCTCGGACCGCCCTGGAACCCGGGGCGATGCCCCGGGCTTAAGAATCACGACCCTTTGGGCCGTCCTGACTCCGACGCCTGCGCGATTCGCTGGCCCGCGACGACGGGAGCCCTGCCTCTCGGAGCCTTCCGGCGAGACGCCGGATGTCGACTGGGTAGGTGATGCGCAGGCGGGGGCGCCCGGGGCGGGCGCCCCCGAAAGGGATGAGCCCTACTTCAGCTTGGGGCACTCGCCCTTCGCTGGCGCCGGTCAGATCCCCTTCATGAACCGCTTGATGAACGCGAAGTACCTGGGGTCTTCGTTCTCGAAAATCTCCTTGCCTCCTCCCATGTAGGCACGGGCCAGCTCGTCCTTGGCCCGCTCCTGGTTGCCCAGCTCGAGCTGGACCTCCCCCAGCCGCAGGTGAATGAACGGATTGCCGATGGCGTCCGGGCAGTACATCGCCTGCGTCAGGTGGCGATGGGCGGCCTGGAAATCGCCGAGCAGGTAGTGGCAGTCGCCCAGCGCCGCCAGAACCCAGGTGGAAGCCTCCCAGTCCTCGACCGGCTGCGGAATCAGCGCGAGCGCCTGCTCGTAGTCCTGGATGGCCTCGCGGTAGCGTTCCTCCCCGCACTTTTGTTCGCCGTGCTCGCAGAGGGACGTGATCCGCTTGTAGGTGGCGCCATCCATCTCTCTCGGTTTTTTCTTCATCGCCTCTCCGTAGCTCAGTTTATGTACGGCATGAAGGCTGGGTTAGCCGCCACAGCGGCCTGGGCGGCCGCGGACACGGCTGGAGGCAGATACTTCTTCTTGAGGCTCGCCCCGTTGCTGCTGTTGCTGGGCCCATGCTCCAACCGGTAGTTGTCGGGGTCGGTCATGAACCTTCTCACCATCTTGGAGCGCGCCCCGAAGAACCGCCCCGCTTCGTTCCAGAAGGCTACGGCATCCAGGATATGCCCCATGTGGATGTTACGGTCGAGCGGCTTCCACTTCCATACTTTCGACCCAATTTGGACCTTAACACGCTCGTTGGACTTGCCATAGCGCTCCACAATGCCCAGCACTTTTCCCCTCTGGCGCACGATGCGCCCCACCCTGCTGTGCTTGCCTGGCGTGGAACCCATGTACTTGCGCCGGAGGTCCACCTTCTTTTTCTTGGCCGTCTTCAGCTTTGCCCCCAGCCCGTCGGGGTCGACCATGCTGGTGGGCCGGTTGCTGGCGTAGCCATAGACGTTGCCGGGCAAGACGAAGGCGTTCTCCGAGAGGTCGGGACTCTCCAGTCGCTCGGTGTCCAGCATGTCGTCCAGGACGGGATCGGCGCTGATCCACTGCTCCTGGCGCGGCTCGTAGTAGCGGGCTCCGAAGTAGGAGAGCCCGGTCTCGTCGTCGATTTCCTTGCCGCTGAAGAGGAAGGGCAGGTTCAGGGTGTCGGAGTGCTCGTCCACCCAGATCTCCCCCGAAGGGAAGTACTCCAGGTGCGCGTAGGCCGTACCCTGCTCGTCGGTGATGAACTGCGCCGAGCCCAGGTGATCCGGCTGGTAGAAGAAGAGGAACTCCGCCGTCGTCGTGACCTTGGTGGCGACGCGGAGGTCGTCCGCGAAGACATGCTTGCTGACGGTCCCGCCGTTGCGCAGCGAGAACCAGCGGGTGATGTAGAGCGTCTCGCCGTGCCCACCCAGCTTGTTGGTGCGCACCCCCTCGGCGTCGTAGAGGAAACGGGTGGGGGTCGCCTGGTTGTCGGTCACCGAGAGAGGCCGGTTCTCCTCGTCCCAGGCGATCGTGCGGCGGGTGCCGCCGTCGCTCTCCCAGCCCGTCTGGTTGCCGTTCAGGTCGTAGTGGAAGGTGCGGTCGCCGATACGGGTCGGCGCGTGCGGCTGCGGGCCGCCATAGGTGTAGGCCCAGTTGTAGGAGGTCTTGGTCTGAGTGGTCGGCGTGCCGCCAAAGGGAGCGGTCTGGTGGAGCTGGTTTTTGGCGACGACGTCGCCCACCTCGTCGTAGGCCATCGCCAGGCTGTAGGACGAGGTCTTGCCCTGAGCCTGCCGATAGCTGCCGGTGGCGCCGGTAAGCTGAGAGAGCGCGTCATACTGGAAGCTCAGCACGCTCGGACCGCCGTAGAGCGACGGTACCGCCGACACCGCCACGTTGTTCTGAATGCCCAGCACCGTGCCGGCCGGATCGTACTGGTAGGCCAGGTTCTGCAGGTCGCGCGCGGGAGCGATGCAGCGTAGCTGGGTGAGGAAGCGCGACTGCGGATCGAAGGCGTAGCGGGTCTCCACGTTGTTGCCGTAGACCAGGCGCACCCGCTCGCCGAACTCGTCGTAGCCGATGTGCCGCAGATAGTCGTAGCGCGCCTTCCGCAACGTGCCGGTGGCCGTCTTCACGTGCCCGCCGGCGTCGAAGCCATAGGTGATCTGCTCGCCGTCGGGATAGGTGAGGGAGAGCAGGCGGCCGAAGCTGTCGTACTGGAAGCGGGAGGTGTAGGGACCCTTCGGTGAAGAGTTGTTGATGGAAATCGTCGTCTTGAGAGCCAGGACGACGTTGCCGAGCTTGTCGTAGGAGCGTTGCTCGGTGCCGGACTCGTCGGTCACCGTGACGACGCGGTTGGCACCGTTGGCGGGCGCACCCGGAGCGCCGTAGGTGTAGACGACGGCCGGGCTCGACGGGTAGTCGACGCGGCTGAGACGGCCGAAGGTATAGGAGTAGCGGATCTGTTGGCCGCGTGCCGCGAGGTTGGCGGTGATCTCCGCTCCCAGGTTGCCCGCCGGGTCGTAGCGGCGCTCGGTGCGGCCGGCGTCGGGGTTGTCGAGCACGGTGTTACGGCCCAGAGTGTCCCACTCCAGCCGGGTCGCGCTGCCCTTGGCGTCGGCCACCGAAAGGAGCTGGGAGAGGGCGTCGTAGGCGTAGCGGGTGGTTAGCGTCGTGCCGGCGCGACCGACCGTGTTGGTCTGCTCGACGCCGCGGACGTTCTCGCGCACGTCGCGGTAGAAGCGGGTGGCCCGGTTGTTGGGGTCGGTGCGGGTGGTGAGCAGCCGCGAGACGCCGTCCAGCGTGCCGAAGCCGTAGTCGACGCGGGTGGAACCCCCCTGAGGGAAACGAACCTCACGGAGGCGGTCGAGCGCGTCGTAGGAGAGGAACGTGGGATTCTTGGCGGGCATTACTACGAACTGGCTCGCCGGGCTGCTGTCGAAGACCGGCTGCCCCTGGGAGGCGATGCGCCCCTTGGCGTCGAAGGCGATGCCACCGCTGACGCGCATGCCGGTGCGGGTCGAGGTGCCGGAGCCGAGGTCAAGCTCGGCGTCCTCCTTGGTCTGAAGCACCCGCTCGAGCGAGTCGACGAAGGTGGCCGAGTCGATCGGATCGGGACGGGTGACGTCCTTGTGGTGGACGACGGCCCAGGAGACGGGAGCGGCGGGGTGGTACTCGAAGGCGAGCGCCGGCGAGGCGTCGCTGTCGTTGGGACCCACCACGCGCAGGAGCCGGCCGAAGGGATCGTAGGCGCGGCGCAGGACGTTGCCGTTCTCGTCCGTCGTGGAGGTCAGCTCGCCGTACTTGAGCTCGTAGGCATGGGTGGTGACGTAGCCGAAGGAGTCGCGGACCTGGACGGGGTAGCTGCGGGTCTGCGGGTCGTAGGTCTCCGTCGTCGTGTAGCCGGTGGGATCGACGAACGAGACGAGGTTGCCCGCGTCGTCGTAGGAGAGGGTCCAGACGGCGTTCTTCGAGCCGCTGTAGGGAGCGCCGGTCTGCGGGTCGCGACCGCCGGAGAGCGTCTTCTCCAGGCGGGTCAGCTCGCCGGCGGCGTCGTAGGTGGCCGTGAAACGGCGCAGCAGGTTGCCGCCGCCATCGCGCACCTCGACGAGTTGGGGCTTGAACACCCAGGCGTTGGGGTCGGCCGTATAGGCGATCGTCTCGTTGACGTCGTCGGCCGGCCCGTCGTCCCCGGTGTCGGTCATGGCGACCACGTTGCCCAGGTCGTCATACTGCCAGCTCTGGGACGTGGACTTGCCCGCCGTGGCCGAGCCCTCGTAGAAGAGGGTCGTCTCCTGCACCTTGGCCGGGAAGCTGGCCTGGGAGCCGAGAGGGACCTCGGTGTAGGCCGTCGTCTCGGCGCGGAAAAGGTTGCCGGAGGCGTCGGCGATGGCCGTCTTGAGCGGCAGGTGACGGCTGGCGAGGTCGTGGTTGTCGAACCAGCGCTCCACCGTGGAGCCGTCGGGAAGAATCGTCTTCAGGTGCGGGAAGCCGTAGCTCTCCCGCTCGGCGCGGTCGTAGTGAGCGTCGTTGCCGTACTGGTGGGTCGTGGTGTAGGCGTTGCCGCGGCCGTCGCGCACGGTGGTGCCGGCGAGCACCCACTGGCTCGACGGCATGTCGGGGGTGTTGCCCCGCCGCTCGTAGGTGAGCTCGATCGTGCTGCCCAGCGGCCGGTGGACGGCCGAGAGCAGGTTGACCCGCTCGGCCTGGTTACGCTTGACGTAGACGTTGGAATCTCCGGCCTTCTTGAGAACGTGGTCGGCAAGGCCGTCGCCGTCGAGGTCCTCGAGGAAGAGCTGCATGCCGCCCTGACCATCGAAGACCTGGCCGGAGATCTCGATCTGCAGACCCACCACCGGAATGGGGGGAATCAGCGGAATGCAGATCGGGGCGCCCGCCGAGCCCTCCGTCTCGACGTTGCCGTTGAACGAGACGGCGTCGAGGCAACTGAAGATCCCCAGCGGGTTGTAGCCGTCGCCGATGGAGGTGGACCAGTCGGGGGCGTACCAGCGGCGCTCGGTGTCCCAGCGGTCGCCGAGGTTGAGCTGGACGCGGAAGAAGTCCTCCCCCTGATCCTTGGAGACGCGGTCGGCCAGGCCGTCGCCGTTGACGTCGGCCATCTCGACCAGGGTGCGGGCGAGGGTGCTGACGACGCTGGCGCCGAACGGCCCGAACGAGCCGCCGACGTGGACGGCGGAGCTGCGGGTGAAGTTGAAGGAATCGAGGGTGTCGAGCGACGAGAGGCCGCCGAGCGCCGAGCTCAGCGAGTCGATGACGTCCTGGCAGCGGCCGGAGCCGCCGTTGTTCCAGGAGGGCAGCGGCCAGATCTCGGCGGCGCCGAAGCGGTAGCCGAGGTTGAGCTGCACCGTCATGGCGCCCGAGCCGGGGTCCATGGAAACGCGGTCCGGCAGGCCGTCGCCGTTGACGTCGATCAGGTCGCTCTTCACCTGGGAGAGGGCGACCGTCGAGCCGCCGGAAGGCAGGGAGCTCAAGACCGCCGAGGCCTTGCCGCCGCCGTCCTTCTTGACGAAGTTGACCCCCAGGCCGATCGAGGTGCTGGCCGTGGCGTCGTCGGTCTTGCGCACCACCGAATCGAGACCGCCGAAGCCCTGGAGCGGTCCGAAGCCGTCGCGGCCGTTGGAGAAGCGCACGCCGGAGGACGACACCTGGTCGGGGTAGCCGTCGCCGTTCATGTCGAGGAGATCCAGCTCCGTCTCGCTCGTCCCCTGGCTCGCGCCGATGCCGGCGATGGCTCCGGCCGAGACGCCCTCGGTGCGGGTCGAGGTCTTGCGCAGCACGGAGAGGCCGCCGCCGGGAGTGCCCGCCGACTGGTCGAGAAGGCCGGCCGCGTTGGCCCCCCGCCGCGAGGGTTTCATCCCTTCACCGGCGAGGTAGAGATCGAACCCCGATCCCTTCCAGACCGGAGCGGCGAGCGCGTCGGTCCCCTCCCAACTCGGCAGGCCGGGAGTGAAGCTCGCCGAGCCGCCCGCGTCCGGAGTGGTGAGCGCCGACGGATCGAACGGCGAGTTGCCGTTCCAATCGCCGTAGAACCAGCCGTGATAGCCGCCGGAGAGCACGCTCGCCGGCGTGCCGTCGTCGCGCAGCCGCACGTTGACGGGAACGGACCCGCCGTTGATGCGCAGGATGCCGGCGTCCTCCGGCCGGTCCACGAGCAGGGTGAAGAACAGGGGCTCTCCGGCGGCGGCCGGCACCGGCAGAGAGAAATCGCTGACGCCGGTCAGCTCCTGCTTGGAGATCAACCGGTCGACCCCCTGGGCGTAGAGGACCACCCGGTTGCCCGTCGAAGGCAGCCAGGAGACCTGAACGGAGTCGCCATCCGCCGGCCAGACCTGAGTCGGCTGGCCGAGAGGAGCGATGGGCGGCGCGGCGATCGAGACGCGGGCGGTCTGGGTTTTGATGGAGTCCGGCAGGGAGGCCGGCACGGTGTCGCCTTCGAAGGTGACCGAGGGGGTCCAACTGACGCGGGTGGGGTTGATGGGAGTGTCGGAGGAGACGCGGAGGAACAGGACGTCGCCCCCCTGCACCGCGAGCGTGGGGATCTCGTCGAAGCTACCCACCTCGGCGGCACCGAAGGTGCGGGAGTAGAAGGAGGGCTCCTCGCTGCCGCCGTGGCCCCGGGAGACGGTGACCGTCACGTCGTCCGCCGTCGCCTGCTTGACGAACGGACCGACGACGCGGACGGTGCCGGAGGCCGAGGCGCTCCAGGCGGCGCCGCGATAGCCGGCGAGGCTGAAGTCCGCGCCGGCGTCGAACACGTAGACCCGGGCTCCCCAGGGCTCGAGCGCCTGGGGATCGCCGCCCTCGTAGGCGACGATCGGCGCCCAGAGCAGGGCGTCGCCGCTCGTCTCGCGTATCGAATCGGCAAGGAAGTAGAGACTCTGGCCCGCCTGCACGTCGAGACCCAGGCCCCCGCTGCAGGAGTCGCCGGGCCCGGGAACGCAGCCCGCGGTCTCGTCGGCCGCAAAGCGGTGGCTCCAGACCCGGCTGCCTCCCTGGTAAATGGACGCCGTGACACCGTCACCTCCCGTCACCTTCTTCTGCACCGCGCCGTTGACGTAAACATGGCCGGCGAAGGGGAGCCGGAGCTGGCGCAGGGCATCGGCGAGCGGGAAGCCCCCCAGCACCTCGGACGACTCGCCCGGAGGCGAAAGGCTCAGGCCGTCGCCGCCGAAGCCACCCCAGTTGGAGCGGGGATTGAAGGAGCTGCCGTCGTTGACGCGCACCCCGAAGCCGTCCGCGGTGCTCACCAGGTCTGGCCGGCCGTCGCCGTTGACGTCGATCACCGCGTGGTCGTCGTTGCTGTGCGACCAGATCCAGTTGGTGTCGAGCGAGATGGGGATGCCGAGCTCGTTGTGCAGCCCCAGACCGAAGTCGAGGTTCCACTCCGAGGTGTGACCGAGGGAATCGACGCCCGAGAAGCGCGTCGAGGCAAAGTTGCCCGGGGCCGAGCCCGCGACGTCGGTGGCCGGGTCGTAGCGGTTGAGGTCCACGCCGCCGCCCTGGTCGATGCGGTCGGGCAGGCCGTCGCCGTTGACGTCGAGGAAGCTCACCTGCTGGGTGGTGTCGGAGCCGCCGCCGCCGAACTGGGCGCCGCCGTGCGGGTAACAATCGGGCGGTCCCGCGCCGACGAAACCGTGCGCGCCGCCGCCCGAGCTGGACGAAGCGGAGGCGTCTCCCCCGCCGCCCATGCCGCTCCAGGGCTGGGGAGCGCCGAAGCCGGCGTAGCCGTCAGCCTGCACGGCCATCGGGATGTAATCGAAGCCGTGGCGGTAGAGCTCGGTCGTGCCGTCCTCGCCCGTCGCCGCGATCGAGTCGAGCAGGCTCTTGCGGAAGTCGCCCTCGCGGTAGTTGAAGAGGTAGCGCCGCACCAGGGCGCCGCCCGCCAGCACGTCCACCGACGCCAGCCGCCGGCGGGTGACCGTCTTGAACCCCTGGCGTCCCGAAGAGAGCCGGTCCAACCGCTGGTTGCCGTCGTCGAGGGTGAAGACGACCCGGTAGAAAGCTCCGGCGCCGTTGCTCCCCGTGTAGGCGATGGCCGCGGGGTAGACCTGCACCCAGGGCTCGCCGTTACCGCCGACATCGCCGGCGTCGGTCGAGTAGGAGTAGTCGACCGTGTTGCCATGCAGGTCGATCGTCCGCTCGAGGTACCAGCGGAAGGTGTTGCCCGAGATGGGGTCGCGAAGGCGGGCCTGGGGGGAGAGCCCGTAGAGGTGGCGGGTGCCGTTCTTGTCCGTCACCTCCCAGGAGTAGCCGGCGGGAGCGCTCCCCCGGCGGACGATGCGCTCGAAGCTCCCTTCGCTGCGCCGCACGTAGCCGCGGTCGGCCGTGCGGTCCTGGTCCGGATTCGCCAGCGGCGCGAGCTGCTCGCCGTCGAACACGTAGCTCTCGCTCTCCTTGGCGGCGTCGTAGCGGGGGACACCGAAGAGCGTGGAGACCTCGATGCTCGGCAGCCGCAGGTCCCAGCCCAGGCCGAGCCAGCCGTTGCCGCCGGAGCTGTCGTAGCCGACGGCGAGCGCCGGCGCGAGACCGTGGCGGCCCGGCGGCACGACGAGCGGAAACTCGAGCATCGCGTCGCCGGTCGGTCCGCCCTCGGGAGGAGCGATCTGGACGATCTCCGCGGCCGGATCGGCCTTGGCCAGATCCTGGAGGGAGTTGGAGCTCAGGTTGGTGCCCGCCGGCTCGTCCGGCATGGCCATCGTGGCGTTGATGAAGTCGGTGAAGTGATCGGTAAGGCTGACGATAGCGTCGCCGGCGGCCTTCTCCGGGGACCGTGGCAGCGGCACCCAGCGGCCGGCCGCCTCGTCGAGGAAGTAGGTGTGCACGTCGTCCGCGGTCATCCCCTTGGAGAGCAGCGACGGGTCGAACGGCACGGTCAGGTGGACGGGCTTCTTGAACTTGAGACCGTGGGGTCCCATGCGCAGGCCGCCCTTGAGAGCGGTGACGTTGGTCATGCCGCTGTCGAGCGCCGGAACCTCGCCCGCGGCCAGACGGCGCATGGAGAGCTTGACCGGCCCGGAAAGAGCGCCGGCCGGAACCTCCAGCCGAGCCCCGCCGAGGGCCAGCACCTTGGCCTCGCCGGTCTTCGCGTCCGCCTCGGCCTTCTCGGTTTTTTCGGCCGGTTGATCGCCATCCTCCTCGCCGGGTTTCTGGCCCCGCAGATGGACCGTCTGGCGCAACCGGGTGCCGTCGGGGTAGACCACCTCCACCGGCACGTCCCAGGCCTCGCCCTCAGGGGACGTACGCGGGACGAAGACGGCGAACGTGCCATCCGCCGGGCGCACTCCGCCAGGGATGTGGCTGTCGCCGGCGAACAGCTCGGCCGGCCCGGCAGCCGTGCCGGAGGGATCGACGAAGCCACGGACGAACGCGCCATCGGCCTCGCTTTCGCCATGGACTGGATAGGTAATGCGCAGGCGCGGCGCGGAGGACCGGGAGCCGTGCGTGAAGACGACCAGCCGCAGGTTGCGGACGGTGTACGGAACCGGCTCACCGGCCGGAGCGCTCCCCTCCTCTACCTTGGCGACGCCGATCGGCGGCCGATCGCCGGCTCCCACCGGCAGGAACATCACCTCGTTGTTGCCCCCGCGCAGCCAGTGGGGGTTGATCTCCTCGACCTGCAAGGCCATCCCCGAGGCGGGGACGCTGCCGAAGCCGCCCTGGACGGGCAGGCCGTTGATCGAGCGCACGGTGGCCGTCCAGTGCGGCACGCCCGCCAGCTCATAAGAGAGGAACGCCCGGGTGACGGTCTCGACCGGCACGCCGAGCTCGACCTGGAAGGAGCCCGGTCCGGCGGGAGCCTCCCCGATGCCGGCGCCGACGCGCCGCACCCGCGGCGAGGCCTCGAAAATCAGGCTTTTGTCCGCGGCGCTCGCAGTCATTACGGCGTCCGCGGAGGCTGGAGCTTCCGTAGGGGTTGGGGGTGGATCAGTGTCCGAGTTCCTGGGCGGTGCGGTGCCCGCGAAGCCCAGCAGGGTGATCAACAGCAGTGCGATTCCGAGCAGAGGGACAGCTACGAAACGTTTTTCTCGCATTGTCAACGTGCCTCCTATGGGTTTGACAACTCGGCCCATAGCAAGGCTGAAGCCAACCCGTTGGGCGGCCGTAACTATCTACAATTCATAGGTTTGCGAGATTTTTGCGAAAAACAGGGGACGCGCAGCGCCCGCCGCCGACACGCTTGGACGCGTGTCAGACGACAGAGCGTTTGGTGTCGGACAGGGGCGCGGCCATCGGCGCTGACTTAACGCGGCTGAGAGGTTCCCCCGCCCAAAGACCCTCATCACCCCGGCCCTCTTCTCCCGCCCCCTCCACACCCCCCTCACCGGGAGAAGAGGGAGACAAGCAAGAACGCATCAACCGAGCACCCCTCTCCCGGTCGGGGTGTGGAGGGGGCGGGAGAGGGGCAGGGGTGAGGGTCTTGGGCGGGGGAAAGCTGAAGCAAAGTCAGCGCATGACCGCCACTTCACTCCACCGGCCGGGCGCCCTTCCGGTAGAGAGCTTCGTAAAACGGCTTGCCCCTGCGGATGCAGTGGATGCGTTTCTCGGCGCCCATGCGGCGCAGAACCTCACCCGCCGCCCGGCTTTCGATGGGCCGGCGCAACTGGTCGGCGAAGCGCTTGTTGGCCTCGTCGGCGATGTCGGACCCGCCGAAGGGCTCGCCCCCGGCGGCCTGGCTCTCGACCACGACGCGGATCATCCGGCTGACCATCAGCCGGCCCCATCCGGACTCGATGTCGATCGAGGTGGCGGGAGGCTCCGGGGCCGGAGCCTGAGCGGCGAGGTCCACGGCCGTAGCGGCCACCGACCGGAAGGCCTCCAGATTCACCTGCACCTTCTCGAGCTCCGCCTCGTGCAACGCCCGCTGCTCCCGGTGGTGCGCCTCCTGCCGGGTATGGAACGCCTGCTGCTCCCGGTGATGCGAGGCGCGAGCCTCCAACTTGGCCAAGACTCCTGCAACGGACATCTCCGAGCTCATAAAACCTCCTCCGAGTGCAGCAACGTCCCGGCAGTACGCGGCAATAGATCTCCCACCTACGGCGAGTGGCGCACTCGTCGCCGCATTCGGTCTCCAGATCGCTGTGACTGACTTGCCTGCCCTGAGAGTATCACGGCTGCTTGCCGTAAAGTGCCAGCCCGATCTATTCAAAGCCCTGCCAGTTGCAGCATTCGGTCCGCCCGATGAAACATGGGGAGCGTCCGATGATCGAAAAGCCAGGCCCGATCTGACGCCGGACATGGACGATGCTGTGATTGACGGCCACGACGCCGTGATTGACACGCATCACGCAGCGAATGACGACAAGAGCGCGGCGACCGGCAGAACTGATGCAGCAACTGGCGGACCGAATGCTGCAAGATTCCGACCTTATGCCGCGAGAGACACGCCCTTCGTCTGTCCACGCGTGCCACTTGCAGTAAGCATCGTGGCCGGCGAAAGATAGGGCATGTCCTTCGCGGCAATCTCTCCGCCACTCACTGCAAAGCCTCTGGCATTCCTAGCAAATGACGTGTCCGATGCAGCAACTGGCATGGCAGACGTCGCGAATGACGTGCCACTCGTCGCGATGGGCGTATCCGATGCGGCGAAGGCCACGTGGTTTGCGGCAAGAAGGAGATCCTATGCGGCGACCGGGAAGCCCGGTATCGGGCCGGAGATGTCCGATGTCGCGCCTGCTCTACTGTGTCGAATGGCTGTCCCAGTCGGCGGAAGACCCTCACCGCCCAGTACAACGGAGCGATGCCTCAAGGCAGCCAGATGCGGTTCGCTGGGATCGGAACACCAGCTTGACGCAAGGAGTCGAAATTACTGCGTAGCGCGCCATCCCATTGTGCTGCCACCCCAGTGTAGAGACGCCCGCAGGGTAGCGCTAGCTACCCCGTGGGGCGTCTCTTTCGGAGCGACAAACCTCAAATCACCCGGGAAACTCTGAAGACCCAACAAATCACCTCTCCCGACCGTTCCGGAAACGGCGCATGCGACCCTTCGAAGGAGACGCCCCACGGGGTAGCTGGCGCTACCCTGCGGGCGTCTCTACATTGGCTGGGATCGGTATCGAGACATCAGGCCTCCTGGCCAAGGGATTGAAAACTCCGATGAGAACAGTTTCCCCATCTGGGCTGAAAGCCACGGCGCTGACAAAGATCCGAGCCTTCAGCAACGGTGCAAGCGGCTTTCCGGATCGACCGTCCCAGAGACGGGCTGTGTCATAGGAACCCGTCAGGGCGACCCCGCCATCGGGACTGAAAGTCACGGAGTAGACGGCTTCCTGATGCCGTAAGGTTGGACTCAGCGGCCCACCTGACCGAGCGCTCCAGAGGCGGGCAGTCATGTCATCGGATCCCGTCAGAACGATTTGGCCGTCGGGGCTCCCTGCCGTCTCTAGGCCGTGGACATGGACATTCTGTCCTGTTATGATGTCCATGTCTGAGGAGCGCACCATGAACTGGAACATCGCCGACGCCAAGCAGAAGTTTTCCGAGCTCGTCCGGGCGGCCCAGGACGAGCCACAGTGGATCTATAACCGAGACAAGCGGGTTGCTGCCGTGATTCCGGCGGCGACTTTCGAGGAGTTTCTGGCCTCACGGAACGAACGGGTGCGTCCGTCGCTCGGGGAGGCCTTCGCCGAGTTGCGCCGGATTTGTGAAGAGGAAGAGTACACGTTCGAGAATCCGCCGAGACAGGAGCGGCTGAATCCCTTCCCCGATGCTCTCGACGAGCTTTCTGTGTGACACGAACGTCCTCAGCGAGTTGGTGAGGAAGAGACCGGACCCGGGTGCCGATCAATGGGCTCGGTCGATGAAACGTGTCGCGATCAGCTCCATCACGGTCGAGGAGATCTTCTTCGGTCTGGCCTGGAAACCGAACCCACGGATCCGGAACTGGTTTGAAGGATTGCTGGAAGACTACTGCCAGGTACTTCCCGTTACACCCGAAATCGCGAAGCGGGCCGGCGAGCTGAGGGGCGAGCTCCAGGCGCGAGGCAACACCCGATCACCAGCCGACATGATGATCGCGGCAACGGCCCAACTCCACCAGTTGACCCTCGTGACCCGAAACGCGCGGCACTTCGTGGACTGCGGAATCCCGGTCTTGAATCCCTTTCGGGAGGAGTGAGACTCGTCGGCGAGGAGGCTCCTGCGGCAGCTCGACGAGGCCTCAGGGTGTGTCTCAAAAGGAGCGACAGCCACGCCTACGTCGCCAGGGATTGAAATCGCCTAGCTACCGACGCTTGTCCCCTCCGGGACTGCAATTCGTTCTTCCCATGTCCCGTAGGGACTACAGAGGGTAGCCAGGTGATTTCAATCCCTGGCGCCATAGGCGTTGTCGGCAACCCTTTGAGACACCCTCTCAGGGTTCTTCGGTGGCGAGGCAGGGGCGCCCGTCCGGGCGCCCCTTGGGGCTGACCGTTACGGCGTCTTCGGGCACTCGCCCTTCGACTTCAGGGAGACGCCCGCCATCATGCGCTTGCAGTCGTTGGAGTAGGTCTTGCCGTCGCAGCCGCAGACGGGCTTGACGTCCTCGGTGCAGATCTCCGGCTTGACCGTGCACATGCCGGGCGGCTTGCAGGCGCCGGCCTTGTCCTGGCAGAACCGCTTGTCGTTCTTGCAGTCCGCGTCGGTCTTGCAGGCGCCATAGACAGTCCTGCAGGCGCCCTTGTGAGCTTCCCGGACGCCGGCCTTCAACAGCTCGCACTCGTTGTCGTAGGTCTTGTCGTCGCAGCCGCAGACGGGAGCATGGTGCTTGGGGCAGGCCTCCGGCACTTTCACGCAGATGCCCGAGAGATCCGCGACGTTGCACTTGTTCATCGGGTACTTGCAGGCCTGACCGTCCGGGCACTTCAGACCCGCGATGCCGCCGCACATGGCCGGCGCGGGCTTCGTCACCGTCTTGGTGGTCGTCTTCTTGGTTTCGGTCGTCGAGGTCGTCTGGGCATTCCCCGCTCCCGCAGCGAGCAGGAGCAGAGCGAAGCACGTACACACGCAGATCAGCGTTCTACGGACCATGGTTCAACTCCTTTGTGTCTGCGCCGCGCGGACCCCCGCGGCAAGGTTGAGACTCAAAGTCTAAAGCAATTCGCAGGCCAGGAGCAATTACTGCTTGAGCACATACACAAGTCCCTGCCAGATCCACCACAACCCCACCAGGCGGAAGATCCAGAGGAGGATGCGCACGCCCAGGAGGAAGAAGTTATGGACCGGGAAGGGGACGTCAAGCCGGCTGTCCTCCCGGGAGAAGAAGTAGCCCAGGGCCGCGAGGTTGACGGTGAGTCCCACCACCAGCTTGAACCAGGCGGTTGCAAGCTCGACGGGTGCCGGCTGCCCCGCCGCCGCGACCGCGAGGGAGGTGAGCAGAAAAAGGAGAGGCACGAAGATCCCCAGCCGCAATGGCCAGCGCCAAGTGTGAAGAAAGGTGAAAAACTTCGCCGCCGGCCGGCGGTGGACGGCGCAGCACCGGGCCTCGACAACCTGATCGCCGGAGTGCAGCTCCAGGATGGAGACCTCCCCCGCCCGCTTGCCCTCCGGAGCGCCGGCGAGCACCCTGTTGCACCACACGCACTTCACCGGCGCCACCCGCGCCATGTACGGCCGGGCCAGGAACCTGTGCCCCACGATCAGCAGCACCCCCGCCCCCAGGCTCACCCCCACCGGCGCCGGATGGCGCACGAAGAGAAAGAGCACGAGCGGAATGAAGAGGAACAGGCCGACGCCGATTCCCAGGAGGAGGAAACGGTTCGGGGGCGTGGAAGGTTGCGGTTCGCGCAGGGTCATGAGGTCATCCCGAAGGACGGCGGATTATGGCATGGGGCGACTGAACGAGAGTAAACTGCGAAGCATGGCGAGCGATCCTCTGAATATCCGGCAGGATGTACAACCCGTCTCGGATCTCGAGGCCAAGGCAGCGGAGCTGCTCCGGGACATCCAGCGCGGGTTGGCGGATGCCGAGGCGGGATGCGTGGTTCCCCACGATGAAGCTCGTGCTCGCCTGCTCTCCCGCTACTCGTCGTAGTGCGCTGCCAGCCAATGTAGAGACGCCCGCAGGGTAGCGCCAGCTACCCCGTGGGGCGTCTCGTCGGAGCCATGAGCCTCAAGCCACCTAAAAACGTCTGAAGACCGACATCGCCTCCCAGAACGTTCCGGAAAACGGCGAGGGCGATCCTTCGAAGGAGACGCCCCACGGGGTAGCTCGCGCTACCCTTTGGGCGTCTCTACAATGGCTGCCAACGAGTCAAGGCAGCCAACGGGTCAAAATTCTCAAGCCGGCCCCACTCAATTCTCCTCCTCCGGCTCCAGCCCCAGCCGGATCATCAAATTCTGCAAAATCCGCGCGGTCAACCCCCAGATCCGCCGGTTGCCGATGTGGTAGATGCGCAGGTTGCGGCGGACGCCGTTGATCAGCACGTCCTGCTCCTCCACCAGCTTGGGATTGGAGAAGGAGGAGAGGGGGAGGCTGAAGATCTCGGCGATCTCGGCGGCGTTGCGCTCCACTTTGTAGGGATAGGGGATCGCTCCCACGCAGGGGATCACCCGGAAGCCGGCGGGGCTCTCGACCTCGTCGAGCTCTCCGAGGCGCAGCACCCGCTTGGGATCGAGGCCGATCTCCTCGTGCGTCTCCCGCAGCGCGGCGGCCCAGGCGTCCTCCTTGAGCTCTTTGCCGCCGCCGGGGAAGGCGATCTGGCTGCGGTGGCTCGGCAGATTGTCCGTGCGCACGGTGAGCACGGTCCACAGCTCTCCGGCGTCGACGTAGAGCGGCACCAGCACCGAAGCCTGCCGCAGGTCACTCGCCGCCAGGCGCCGGGGCGGCGGCGAGGCGAGGCGCTCCCGCAGGGCGATGATCCAACTATGGAGCGCTCTTTCCTGGTTCTCACTGTCCTGGCTTTCGATATCCATCAATTTCCTCGGTGAAGTCGGATCAGGTCGCCTCGCGGCCGGATGCGCAGCCCGATGGGCTCGGTCCGCGCGCCGGGGAGGTAGAAGTGCAGCGCGTAAAAGTGGACGTCGTAGGGCGTCCACCACAGGGGATGCACGGCCCGCTCCGTTCCCAGGCGTACCTCGAAGATCTCGGAGCCGTTGGCGAGCAGCATCAAGGGCCGCAGGTCGTCGTCGCCGATGCGAAGTTGGGTGGGCGCCTTGCCGTCGAGCTCGAAGTCGATGGCGTCCAGCGGCTGCGGGCTGCCCAGGAGCAGGTCGACCGGCGCGCCGCCCGCGATCCGCAGGCTCTTGCCGCGTCCGGCGTGCCAGGCGTTGTGGTTGAGCAGCTTCACCCACAGCCCGCCCTCCATCGCCACCTGATCGCCCGGCAGGCTGCTCTGGGTGGTCTCGAAGGGGAGCCAGCGCTGCGCCACGGCCGAGACGTAACGCGGCTGGCCGTCCGGCGCCAGGGGGTAGCCCGTGGGGTCGTTCCACAGCGGCCCCAGGAAGGGTGAGGCCAGCAGCACCACGAGCAGCCCCCACGCTGCCCGCATAGCCCGCACCGGGCGAGCGGCGAGGAACCACAGGGCTGGATAGAGCGGCAGGAAGTAGCGGTTGGCCAGCGCTCCCCCGCCATAGAAGTTGAAGGGCAGGAGCACCAGGAAGGCGGCGAGGGCGGCGCCCACGGCGAGCGGGATGGCCCAGCGCCCGCGGTCCTGCTGAAAGGCCAGGAAGCCGAGGAGCAACGGCAGGAAGTAGGGCAGGATGCCCACGTTGCGGCCGATGAGCAGGTAGACCAGGTTCCAGCCCGTGAGGCTCAGGGAGAGCTGCGGCCGCAGGGCCTGTCGCTGGAGCCACGAGGCGTTGCCGTGCTGCGCCACCCGCTGCGACCAGCCGGCGGCTGGATACTCCACCTCCGGATAGCCCTGATGGCCATAGACGCCCTGGCGCTGGCCGCCGTAGGCCGTGGGGTCGCCGCCGGCCAGCCACTGGATGCCCATCGACAGGGCGGCCACGCCCAGGGCTCCGAGGACGAGCCCGGCCACCGCGGCACGGCGGCGGCGAGGCGCTCCCTCCCACGCCGCCATGATCGCCGGCAGGAACAACGTCACATAGACCGGCCGGTAGACGACCGTCACGCCGAGCAGCGCTCCGGCCCCGCACCACCGCGCGATGGACGCGACGGGGCCGCGCTCGGGCTCCAGGTCGTCGCCGCCATAGATCTGCGGCGCCGGCTCGTTCCCCGGCAGGAACCGCCGGTCGTCCCAGTAGACGAGAGCAAACCCGGCCGCCGTGCACGCCAGGAGGAAGAGATCGGCGTCCCCCCAGAAGACGTAGGCGAAGGCGGTGGAGGCGAAGACGAAGGCTGCCGTCCAGACGGGCGCCGCCCCACCCAGGCGGCGGCGCAGGGTGAGAGCGGCGAGGAGGACCGCCGCCGCCAGCAGCAGGGCGTTGGCCACCACCGGCCCGCGCACCGGCGCCACCCGCACGAAGGGTGCAAGGATCAGGGCGTAGAGCGGCGGCTTGGCATAGGTCAGCCGGTCGCTCCCCGGACGGCTCTGGAGGACGAGCCCGTCCGGCGGCACGCCCCACTGCGCGACGAAGCGGTCGTAATCCTTCCGGCCATAGGAAAGATCGAAGTCCCAGGCGAGGCTCGCCGCCTGCATGGCGTAGGTGGTCTCGTCGCCGATCAAGGGGTGGTGGGAGCGGTCGAGACGCACGGCGCCGACCAGGGTCAGGACGAGGAGGCCAATCAGGATGGCCCAGCCCCCGGCCTCCAGCGGATGTCGTCTCAGATCCACCGGTCCCAGTCCGGGCCGCCGAGGTTGGAGAGGCTTACGCCGCCGAAGAGATGGGGCTCGATCCACAGCCGCGCCGGCCCCGGCGGCCGCCGTACGTCGGTCTCCAGCACCACCTCCTCGCCGGGCGCCAGGTCCCGCGGCAGGGGCAGCCAGTGGCCGCCTTCGAAAAGGTCCGTGCCCCACAGGCGGTCCTCGCCGCCGTCGATCAGCAGCTTGACCACCACGCTCAGTCCCCCCGGCCCCCGCTCGCCGGCCAGCCAGCGCGCATCGCCGGTGTTACGCAGCCGGATGCGCAGCCGCCGCCGCTCGCCCTCGGGCCACGGCAGATTGGCCCCGTCCACTTCGAGCTCCCCGGGCAGGGGCTCCCAGATGAGGCTCGACGGGCGCGGCACCTCGCGGCGGTTGTGTGGTTCAGCGGGATCGTCGCCCACCGGCGGCAGCTCCGCCCACTCCTCGCAGGCCGCGACGACGGCCGCCGCCGAGCGCGCCGGATCGTGGTTCCGGCGCACGTGCTCGCGGGCGGCCCGGCCCATGGCCGCGAGGCGGCCCGGATCGGCCAGCAGCTCCCGCAGCAGCGCCGCGAGCGCCGCCGGCTCCTCGTCACCCAGCGGCACCCGCAGGGCGATCTCGGGTGGCAGATCTCCGAACTGCGCATAGTCCGAAACGATCGCCGGCCGGCCGGCGGCCAGCACCCGCAGCAGGGAGGCCGAGGTCTCCCCCGCCGTGGGGTAGCGCAGGTTCAGGCAGAGGTCCACGGCGGCGATGGAGGCCTCGAAATCTTCGAAGGGCAGGAAGCCCAGGACGTGGACGCGCTCGGCGACCCCGATCCGGCGCGCCTCGCCTTCGAGGTCCATGGCGGGCGACGCCTCCCCGACGATGACGAGGTGGACCCGCTCCAGCCCCGGCGCGGCCAGCGCCCGCACGGCGGAGAGGGTGCGCTTGATCGGCGTCTGGAAGCCGAAGGAGCCGATCACCGGCCCCTCCTCGGGCAGGCCGAACCGGCGGCGCAGGGATCGCCCCGCCGCCTCGTCCGCCGCGGGCGGCAGCGGAACGCCCATGGGGATGGCGCGCACGGGCACGCCCACCTCTTCGTCCGCCAGATGCTCCGCCGCCCACCGGCTGTGCACCAGCACGCCCCGCTGGCGGCGCAGCAGGGTGCGGTGCGCGGGCAGCGAGAAGAGCGGCGCCTCACCCCAGGCGTTCCAGCGCTTGGCGAGCGCCGCGGCCTCGCCGATCCAGCCGTGGTCGCGGGTGAGCGCCTCCTTGTAGTCCGGAAACCCCTGGGGATCGTGGCGGCCGAGGGTGATGTCCTGCAAGAGGTGATGGAGGACGACGTCGTGCAGGGTGAGCACGCCGGGAATCCGCAGCGCGAGGTCCCGCACGCCCAGGTGATAGCGGTTGTTCCCCATCTGGTAGAGCGGCAGCCGGCCGCCCGCGCCCGTCTCCTCCGCCGGAGCCAAAGGCCACGCCTGCTCGATCTCCGGCGACACCGGCAGGTCCGGCAGGCGGATCAGCCGCACGTCCGCCAGGGCCGCCAGCGCCGGCAGCAGGTCGACGCTGTAGTCGGCGATGCCGGAGCGGACGGGCGGCAGGGGGGAGACGTAGTCGAGCTTCATGCTCGCCTCCCCTACTCCAGATCGTCCTTGTCCGTCGCCATCTGGCCCTTGAGGTAGGCCTCGATGAAGGGATCGAGGCCGCCGTCGAGCACCTTGTCGGCGTCGCCCACGGAGGCGCCGGTGCGGTGGTCCTTCACCAGGCGGTACGGGTGAAGGACGTAGCTGCGGATCTGACTGCCCCAGGAGTTGTCCATCTTCTTGCCCTCCCGCTCCGCCTGCTCGGCCGCCCGCTTCTGCATCTCCCGGTCGTAGAGCCGCGAGCGCAGAACCTTCATGGCCATGGCGCGGTTCTTGATCTGGCTGCGCTCGTTCTGGCAGGAGACCACGATGCCGCTCGGCAGATGGGTCAGGCGCACCGCCGACTCCGTCTTGTTGACGTGCTGGCCGCCGGCTCCCGAGGAACGGAAGACGTCGACCCGCAAATCCTTGTCGTTGATCTCGATTACCACATCGTCGTCGATCTCGGGGAGCACGTCCACCGAGGCGAACGAGGTGTGGCGCCGGGCCTGGAAATCGTAGGGGCTGATGCGCACCAGCCGGTGCACGCCGGCCTCGCTCTTGAGGTAGCCGTAGGCGTGCGGGCCGCGCACGGCGAGGGTGGCGCTCTTGAGGCCCGCCTCCTCGCCGTCCTGCCGGTCGAGCATCTCGATCTCGAAGCCGTGCTGCTCGGCGTAGCGCAGGTACATGCGCAGCAGCATCTCGGCCCAGTCCTGCGACTCGGTGCCGCCGGCGCCGGGATGGATGGCCAGCAGGGCGTTCTTGTCGTCGTCCGGCCCGGAGAGCTTGAAGTCGAGCTCGAGCTTGCCGAGCTCCGCCGTGATGCGGTCCATGAAACGGTCGAACTCGGGATCGGCTTCGCCTTCGTCCAGCAACTCGCGCCAGGTGGCGAGCTCGTCGGCGTCGGCGCGGAGGCGGTTCAGGGTTTCGAGGCGCCGCTCTATGTCGCGGCGTTTTTGCAGGAGCGGGGCGTTCTTGCCCGGGTTGTCCCAGAAACCGGGCGCCTGCATCTGGTGGTCGATCTCGGACAGCTCGCGCTCCAGCTCTCCCTGCTCAAAGATACCCCCGGAGGTTGGCGAGCTGGTCGGCGAGGGTATCGATTCGTTGCTGCACTTCGTAAGCGATCATTGAACACTCCTTTTCTCTCGGGTGGCAGTGTATCCAACTCCCCAGGCGAGCGCCACGAGAGCCACGAGCGTCGAGAGCAGCGGCACCAGCCACGGCGCGCGGCTGAAGGGGGTGAGGCGCCGCTCGCCCAGCACGCGGGCGCGCAGGATGCCCTCGTGGAACGGGCCGATCTCGGCGAGGACCGAGCCGTCGGGGGCCACGAAGGCGGTGACCCCCGTGATCGCCGAGCGCAGCAGCGGCCGGCGGTTCTCCGCGGCGCGGAAGCGGGCCGCCCGGAAGTGCTGCCACGGGGCCGAGGTGTCGCCGTACCAGGCGTCGTTGGTGATCGTCACCAGCACCGTGGCTCCCTGGCGGACGAGCGCCGCCACCTCGGAGGGAAAAACCACCTCGTAGCAGATGGACATTCCAATCTTCTCGCCGTTCCACGGCAGCAGCACCGTCTCGTCCGCCGGCCGGAACTCGCCGGCGTCGCGGGCGAGCTTGTCCATCCAGCCGAAGACGCCGCGGAAGGGCACGTACTCGCCGAACGGCACGAGGTGGCGCTTGTCGTAGCGCGGAATCGGCTGAGAGGCCGTCGACGGCTGCGAGGGAGAGAGCAGGAACGCCGAGTTGTAGAACGACTGGCCCACCGGCGTGCCGGAGTTGAAGATCACCGTGCAGCCGCGCTCGACCATGGCCTGCAGGTCCTGATCGAACCACGGATCGCGGTGGAACTCGAAGGGCCACGCCGCGCTCTCCGGCCACACCACCAGGGAGCCCGGCTGGCAGGCCTCCCGCGACTGGTCGAGCACCTTGCGGTAGTTACGGGCCACCTTCACCGGGTCGTAGGCGACGAGATTGGGGATGTTGGGCTGCAGCAGGCGCACCGGCTTGCCGAAGCCGCCGGCCTCGCCGATCTCGCGGGCCATTTCGCGCAGGCTCCAGCGCGCGGCGAGGGGCAGGAGCAGCAGCGGGATCATGAGGCCTACGACGGCCGGCTCCCACCGCCGCTCCAGCACGGCGGCGGCCAGCGCGACGCTGGTGAGCACCACCAGGAACGAGAGGCCGTAGGCGCCGAGGAACGCCGAGAGCGGCAGCGCGCCCGGCACGTCCACCCAGGCGTACCCCGCGAGGTTCCAGGGAAAGCCGCCGCCGAGGTAGGTGCGCACCCACTCCAGGGCCACCCAAAGGGCCGGCAGCGTCAGCAGGCGGATGAAACCGCCGCGGCGCCACATCTTCGACCCCAGCCAGGCGAACACGCCATGGAAGAGACCGAGATAGCCGGCGAGCAGGCCGGTGAGGAAGATTCCCAGCGGCACCGCGATGTGGCCGTAGGTCTTCAGCGTCGGAACGATCCAGTAGAGCCCCGTCATCCACGCCGCGAGGCCGTGCAGCCACCCCAGCCGGCCGGCCTTGGGCCAGGAGAGCATCGCGGCCAGCGGCGCCAGGGCGCACCACGACGCGATGGACAGCGATTCGTGGCTGAAGCAGAGGCCCCACAGGATGCCGCCGGCGATGGCGAAGAGGACCCTCATCACCCCGGCCCTCTTCTCCCAGCCTCCCCCCCGCCCGCCGGGAGAAGAGGGAGTGGTTTGTCTAGGACGAAGCAAAGACAAAGCTCTTCAAGCCCCCTCTCTCCCGGCCGGTGGGGGGGAGGCTGGGAGAGAGGGGGTTGGGGGAGTGAGGGCCGCCCCGAAGGGGCGCCAGGCTCGATGCACCCTCACTCCGTCACCCAGGTGTCGTACTTGAACTCCTTCTGCACCTTCACCGCTACCTTCTGGGCGTCCGCGCGGGAGGTGAAGGGACCGATGCGCACCCTGTACATGGTGTGGCCCGCCACGTCCACGGGCGAGAGGAAGGCCTTCTGGCCGCCGCCCGTGAGCTTCTTGCGGATGCGGTCCGCCTGTGCCCGGTCCTGGGAGGAGAAGACCTGGATGACCACCGCGCCCTTGGGAACAGCCGGCTCGATCTCCGACGGCTTGAGGGGCCGGGCGGGCGTGTTCTCCGCAACGGCGGCCGGCGCAGCGGCGCCCTTGCGTCCATTGCCCTTGCGGTCCGGCGTCGGAACGGGAGTTGGTACGGGAGGCGCGGGGGACGGCACGGGAGCGGCCTTGACGGGGGACGGCTCGGGCGCCGGGGGCTCGGGCTCCGGTACCGGGGGGGGCTTGGGCGAGGCTTGAGGCGGCGCCTCCTCCGAGGTCCCCTTCCCCTTCTTGCCGGCCTTGTTCTCCTTCGAGTCGAAGAACTCGAGGTTCTCCAGGCTCTGCCCCTCCTTCTTCGGCTCGGTTTCAGGCGGCGGCGCGTTGCGGGCGAGCTGATCCTGGGCTCGGACCGTGCTCTCGCGGCCGATCCAGACTCCCGAGAAGAACGCCGACAGCAGGCAGACGAGGAGGATCACGAACGCGACGACCACCTGGCGGTTGGTCAGCGCGATCTCGTAATAGCTGGGCTCGTGCGGTTCTGACACTTCGTTTCAGACCCCTACAGATTCTTGGTGAACGCTTTGACGAGATCGATCGGGAACGGGAAGATGATGGTGGAGTTCTTCTCCGCCGAAATCTCGGTCAGCGTCTGCAGATAGCGGAGCTGCAAGGTCACCGGATTCGTCGAGACGATCTCGCCTGCTTCGGCCAGCTTCACCGAGGCCTGCAGCTCGCCTTCGGCGTGGATGATCTTAGCGCGCTTTTCGCGCTCCGCCTCGGCCTGCTTGGCCATCGCCCGCTGCATCTCCTGCGGCAGGTCGATGTTCTTGAGCTCCACCATCGACACCTTGATGCCCCAGGGCTCGGTGTGCTGATCGATAATGGCCTGGAGCTGGGCGTTGAGCTTGTCGCGCTCGGCGAGCAGGTCGTCGAGCTCCGCCTGGCCGAGCACCGAGCGCAGGGTCGTCTGGGCGAGCTGGCTGGTCGCGAGCAGGTAGTTCTGCACCTCGACGATGGCGCGCTGCGGATCGACCACTCGAAAGTAGACGATGGCGTTGACCTTCACCGAGACGTTGTCGCGGGTGATGATGTCCTGCGGCGGCACGTCGTGGACGATGGTCTGCATGGAGACCTTCACCATGGTTTCGAACGGCCAGAAGATGAGCACGAGACCCGGCCCCTTCGGCCTTTGCCCCAGCCGGCCGAGCCAGAAGGTGACGGCGCGCTCGTACTCCTTGAGGATGTTCACCCAGCGGGAGAACAGGAAGATGGCGATGAGGACGATGAAAAAGAGTCCGATTCCGAATGGCATGGGTTTCACCCCTTCCCTAGATGTTTAAGTTGCTCTCCGGCGGTGCGGACGCACCGTCAGCAGGAGATGCTTCACGGCCACGATCTCGACCTCTTCGCCCAAGGCCACGGCCTCGTCCGACACGGCGTCCCAAAGCTCGCCGTGGACGAACACCTTGCCCCGCGGCGCCAGTTCCGAGCGGGCCACGCCGGTCTCCTTGATCAGCCCTTCCACGCCCGTGCGCACCGGCAGCCGCCGGGCGAGCAGCGACATCCAGACGAGGAAGCCGATGACCAGAATCGTGAAGGCCGTCAGCATGGCGATGAGCTGCACGCTCACCCGCAGCGCCGGCTCCGGGGTGTTGAACAGCATCAGCGATCCCAGGACGAGACAGATCACGCCGGCCACGGCGAGGCCGCCGTAGCTCGTGACCTTGATCTCCAGGATGAAGAAGATCATCGCCAGCAACAGCAGGGCGAGGCCCGCGTAGCTGACCGGCAGCACCGAGAGGCCATAGAACGAGAGGATCAGGCAGATCGCTCCCACCACGCCCGGCAGGATGGCTCCCGGGTGCATCAGCTCGAACAGCATGCCGAGCGAGCCCAGGCCCAGCAGCAGGTAGGTGATGTTGGGATCGGCCAGCACGCCCAGGAACGAGCGCATGGGCGAGATCTCGAAATTCCGCACCGTGGCGCCCGCCGTGTGCAGGGTCACCGTCGTCGCTCCCCGCTTGACGGCGCGGCCGTCGAGGGCCTTCACCAGGGCGGTACGGTCGGGGGCCACGAGGTCGATGAGCTTGCCGTCCAGCGCCTCCTGGGCCGAGAACGAGCGGCTCTGCACCACCGCGGCCTCGGCGAGCTTGAGGTCGCGGCCGTTGCGCAGCGCGAGGGAGCGGATGTTGGCCGCCGAGTCCTCCTCCACCTTCTTGCCCAGGATGCCGGGGATGTCCTCGCCCTGCCCGCCCACCGGATGGGCGGCGCCGGTGTTGGTGCCGGGCGCCATGGCGGCCACGTCGGCGGACATCAGGATGTAGAACCCGGCCGACGCCGCCCGCGCGCCGCTGGGAGCCACGTAGACCACCACGGGGGTGCGGGCGCCCAGGATGGCGGTCGTGATGTCGCGCGTCGAGGACATCAGGCCGCCCGCGGTGTCCAGCTCGATGATCACCGCCGCGGCGCCGGCGCGGTCCGCCTCCTTGATGGCGTCCGCGATGAGCTCCGCCGACACCGGTTGGATCGCCGACTTCACCGTCACCACCAGCACTTCGGGGGCGGGCTTGGCGGAAGCCGCCGGAGCCGCCGCTCCTGCTGACATTGCGCTCACCAGCGGCGCCAGAAGCGCCAGCAGAGTCAGGACGAGGATCGGGACCGCCGCGGAGCGGCTGGGACGATGGAGAGAGGTTGGCCGGAGCATAGTAATTTCAGGAGTATAGCAGGGGGATGAATCGCCCCCATAGGCGCTAACATTGGCCCGGAGCGTCCGCCGGGTATAGGGTGTACACGTCACCCCACCCTCTACCGTCGGCGTCCCCTGCCCAATGTAGAGACGCCCCGTTCCGGGGGGAACCCCCGGTGGGGGCGTCTCCGAGGCGGGGATAACCCCTGATCCCTCGAAGACTGTCCGCGGGCACAGGGCCACCCTGGATTTGCCCAGGTGCCGCCGGGACGATCCCTTCCGGTTTGAGCCGTTGTCTCCGCTTCGGAGACGCCCCCACCGGAGGTTCCCTCCGGAACGGGGCGTCTCTACATTGGGGAGGTCACCAGATGGTAGAGGAGATAGTGAACCTGGAAACCTGGGGCCGGGCGGCGAAGGCTTCGTCACCCGGTCCCAGGCACGCGGTTGATTCCTCAATCAATCCACAACAGCCGCTTGTCCACCGAGCCGCCGACCTCGCGGTTCCGTACCACCTTCCTCCAGCCGTCCAGGTGGAGATCGCGATGGTCGGGATGGATCACGGTTCCTTGCGCGTACACCTCGGGACGTCGAGACTCCCGGTACCGGGTCTTGACGCGCCGGTCGATCGTGACGAGCCAGTCGGCCACATGAGGACGGCCGCCGGGCCCGACAGCGCGGCGGTGCTTCAAGGAACGCGGCCAGGCTTCCAGGTGTGCCGCGAGACGTTCCGCCTCGTCCGCCGAGAGCGGGAGGAAGAACCACTCGCCCTGCCGCTGGATGCGCCCCGGCCAGAGGGTCTCCGCCTCGCGGACGGACCGGGGCCTGAGCGACACGTGCGCCTGGGCGACCGTATCCCCCTCCTGAACCTGTGCCACGAAGAGGTGGAGGTCATCCATCCCGCAGAGGAACCGTCGTTCCTCGGCGGGCGTCCAGAGCTCGAGACGAAAATCGTAGCGGGTCTCGGAGACGACACGGCCGCCGGAGGCGCGAGCCCGCTCCTCGACGTCCGCCCGGTGGGTCCAGGGCGATTTCGGCACGACCTGGAGGAACCGGCGGCGGGTCTCTTTCACACGCAGCACGAGCTGCCGCAGAGACCCGTCGAACGACAGCACTTCGATCTCGTTGTCGCGGGCTCCCGGCCAGATCCGGAAATACTCGCCGAACCGCGGGCTGGGTTGGATGTCCATCTGGAAGATGAACAGGCTCCTGGAATCGATCGGGCCACTGAGCAGCTTGAGCCCGAGGGGAACACGGGAAAACGACTTCTTCAACAGATCGCGCCGCAGCGCGCCGTCCGCACTTCGCACTGACATAGATCCCCCTTTCCGTCGAGACGACGGATTGGTCCTGGGTTTCGGAATGAAGGGAAACCGAAGGGTGGGATGCTTACGAGAGTGCGAAGTGGAACATCATAGCGGAGGGATCATAGCATGTCTTAGCTGCTTGATTCAGTCCCCATCCAGCACCCGCACGAGAAGGTTTCAGATAGGCGGCGCCCCGCCCGGCAACGCCAGCCTGATCTGCCCCAAGTGATGCGCGTTATGCGAGGCGACCTTGTCGAATTCATCCTTGAGCGTCCGCACCCCGGTCACGCTGTGCACGAACTCGCGGCGGCCTTGGCTTTCGTAGTACGCACCCGCGTAGTAGAGGACGGCATTGCGAGCTGATTCGAAGAGCTGGCGCGAGATGTCGAGGGGCACCTGAGAATAGTCGAGCCCCTTGGCCCAGGCGTCCTGATCGAAGACCCAGAGGACCGGCCGCGGCTCGCTGAGAGTTCGGCGAATGCGCTCGAAGAGAACCGTCTCGCTATCCGCAAGGTGGTGGAGGATGAATCGGACGGACCACTTGCCTGGCGCGTAGGTGCGCGCCAGATCGTCCTCGGCGAGCGAAAAGTATTTCAGCGTCTCGTCTCTAGTTGCTTCAAGGTCTCGGATGAGTTGCATGGATCCATCCTCTATCCAGAAGCCAGGGTCCGCTCCACCGGCGGCAGGCACCGCGTGTCGTCACAAGCTTGATACGTAACCACCAGTTGCGCCGTCCCGGAGGCCTCGCCCCGGATCTCCACCCGGCCGGTGTAGACCGACAGCGGCTCGTGGGCGAAGGCGGCCGTCACCGGTTGCCCGGCGGGATAGCTCAGGTTCCGCAACTCGCCGCCTTCGGCCGTCACCGCGGTCGGCACGAGGTACGCCTCTGAGGCCGGATTCGCCTGGAGGTGCCAGCCGGCGGCGATCTCCAGGGTGAGGCGGAACGACCGCCAGCCTCCGGAGTCCGGCCCCAGCGCGAGATGCGTCTTCACCAGCCGCTCCGCCTCATGCTCCAGCTTGACGACGCCGGCCGCACCCGCGTCCCGCTCGTGACCCGCGCGCTCGTCGCTGTACTCGGCTTCCACCTCCTCGGGGATGCCGCCCTTCTCGTGATAGCGCCGGGCGGCGATGGTCAGCATCCGCACCGCCTCGGGGAACCCCTCGACCACGGGAGTGAAGGCGCAGAGCGCCTTGCGGGCCTCGCGGCGCCAGAGGATGTCCCCGGTGCGGTCCGCGAGGTCGAGGAGGTTGAGCACGGCGACGGCGTTGCCGGCGGGGGTGGCGCCGTCGAAGATGTCCTTGCTGCGGAAGAGGACGTCCGGGCTGGCGCCGCCCACGAAGTAGCCGCCGGTCCGATCGCGCAGCCGCCGGCTCTGCTCGCGGGTGAGCTCCACGGCCGCGTTCAGCCAGCGCTTCTCCTCCGTGGCGTCGTGCAGAGCCAGGAGACCGCGGACGAGGAAGACGTAGTCGCCCAGATAGGCGGCGATCCTGCCCTTACCCGAGCGCCAGGAATGAAGCAGCGTCGTCCCCCCGGGGCCTTCCGGGCGCATCGTGTCCAGAATGAAGTCCGCGGCCCGGGCCGCCCGCTCCACGAACGACGGCTCCTTCAGACGCTGGCCGGCCACCGCGAGGCCGCGGATGACCATGCCGTTCCAGTCCGCCAGGATCTTGTCGTCCGTCAATGGCCGCTCCCGGCTCGCGCGGGCGGCGAAAAGCTTCGCCCGGCCGGCGTCCACGTCGCGCAACAGGTCCGCGGCGGGCAGACGGCGGCGCTGCGCCGCGGTCTCCAGCGACTCCGGGAGGTGGAGCACGTAGTGGCTGCCCTCGAAGAAGGGGGGGCCGGCGAAGCCGAGGAGGGGCGCGAGGAAGGTGAAGTCCTCCTCGCCCAGGGCCGCCATCAGCTCCTCCCGGCTCCAGACGTAAAAGGCCCCCTCGTGGCCGTGGGTCTCGGCGTCGATGGCGCTCCAGAAGGCCCCCTCGGGCGAGGTCATCTCACGGGCGATCCACTCCGCTGTCTGCCGCACCACGCGGGCGGCCTGGGCATTGCCGGTGCGGGCGTGCTCCTCGGCGTAGAGCTCGAGCAGGAAGCCGTTGTCGTAGAGCATCTTCTCGAAGTGGGGGATCTTCCACTCGCTATCCGTGGCGTAGCGATGGAAGCCGCCGCCGAGCTGATCGTAGATGCCACCGCGCGCCATGGCGTCCAGCGAGGAGGTGAGCATCTCCCCGGCGTCCTGCCGCTCCTCCGCCATCTCCAAGAGGAGGTAGAGATTGGAGGGCGTGGGGAACTTGGGAGCGCCGCCGAAGCCGCCGTGCTGGCGGTCGAGGCGGCGGGCGAGCGCGTCCACGGCCCGCGAGGCCACGGCGCCGCTCGGCGGCTCGGGCGCCGGTTGGGAGCGCTCCTCCAGGTGATGGCGCATGGCCTTCGCCATCTCCTCCGCCTGCTCCTCCACGTCCTTGCGGCGATCGCGGAAGGCGGCGGCCATGTCGGCCAGCACCTTGGGAAAGCCGGGCCGGCCGTAGCGGTCCTCGGGCGGGAAGTACGTGCCGGCGTAGAAGGGCCGGAGGTCCGGCGTGAGGAACACCGAGTTCGGCCATCCCCCCTGCTCGGTGAGGATCTGAGTGGCCGCCATGTAGATCTCGTCGAGGTCGGGCCGCTCCTCGCGGTCGAGCTTGATGTTGACGAAGTCGCGGTTCATCTGCTCGGCCACCGCCGGATTGGAGAACGACTCGCGCTCCATGACGTGGCACCAGTAGCACGTCGAGTAGCCCACGGAGAGGAAGATGGGCTTGTTCTCCCGCCGCGCCCGTTCGAGCGCCTCCTCACCCCAGGGGTACCAATCCACCGGATTGTGCTGATGCAAAAGGAGATAGGGGCTGCTCTCGCCCGCGAGTCGGTTGGTATGGCTGGAATCGTGTGCGCTCATGGGGGGATTGTATGGCCGAAGCCCCCTCATCACCCCAGGATCAGGACTGCGACGCAGGCCCCCCTCATCACCCCGGCCCTCTTCTCCCATTGCCCTCCCCCCAACCGGGAGAAGAGGGAGAAAGGCAAAGACCGCGACACCGCGAGCCCGCAGGGCGGCGTTCCTGTAGCCCCGGGTGGCAACCGGCGGAGCCGGTGAGAACCCGGGGGCCTTTGTATTACCATCCTCCCGTCTTGGAGAGACCTCGAAAGGAGATCCTCATGTTCCGACGTGCCACGGTCGCTGGTTCGCTCTTGATCGCCACTCTCGCCCTCGCGCCTCATGTAGCGTCCGCCGAGCCCACGGCCCAGTCCGTCGCCGACGCCACCCTGAAGGCGATGGGCGGCAAGCAGGCCTGGGACAACACCCACTATCTCCACTGGACCTTCGCCGGCCGCCGAGCCCACTGGTGGGACAAGTGGACGGGCCGCCACCGGGTGGAGGGCGACACCAAGGAGGGGAAGCACTACGTCATCCTGGAGAACATCAACACCAAGGAGGGCACGGCCTGGCTCGACGGCCAGAAGCTCGAGGGCGACAAGGCCAAGGAGATGCTGGAGAACGGCTACGGCGCCTGGGTGAACGACACCTACTGGCTGATCATGCCCTACAAGCTCCAGGACCCCGGGGTGAACCTCACCTACGCGGGCGAGGAGACGATCGACGGCAAGGTCTATGACAAGCTGGGCCTAACCTTCGGCAAGGTCGGCCTCACCCCGGGCGACCACTACACGGCCTACTTCAACCGCGACACCCACCTGATGGACCGCTGGGCCTTCGTCCTGGAAAGCATGAAGAAGGAGGACCCGCCGAGCGTCTGGAAGTGGGAAGGCTGGCAGAAGTACGGCAACATCATGCTGGCCCCGCACCGCAACCACGTAGGCGACGACAAGAAGCTGGAGCTCGGGGACATCTCGGCGCCGGCGCAGCTCGCGGACGCGGTCTTCACCTCGCCCGCGCCGGTGAAATGAGGCCCGGCGGTCCCGGACAAGTCCGCGCCATCTGGCTGAAGCGCTTCAAGCGAGGCCCCATGGACCCGGCCGAGTCCGCCACCCTGAAGGCCGGCAAGGGCCTGGTGGGCAACGCCAACCAGGGGGGCCGCCGCCAGGTGATCCTCCTGGAGGAAGAGGCCTGGGCCGACGCTCTTGCCGATCTGGGGAACCCAGGCCTCAACCCCGCCGCCCGCCGCGCCAATCTCCTCCTCGCGGGCATCCGCCTGGAGGGGACGCGCGGCCGCATCCTCCGCGTCGGTGCCTGCCGCCTCCAGATCTTCACCGAGTGCCCGCCCTGCGAGCGCATGGACGAAGCCCGACCCGGCCTCAAGGCCGCCCTGCGCCCCCACTGGCGAGGCGGAGCCTGCGCCCAGGTGCTCGAAGGCGGCGAGATCCGGGTGGGAGACGAGGTGGCGTGGGAGGAGGAGCGGCAGATGGGGTTGCCGGTGGGGTGAGGGGGGCGGCCCTGCCGCAGACCGCCCCAGGCGTGACAGACGAGACTTCCTTCCGATATCCTTTTCTCGAATCTTGCAATGCTACGCACCGAGCTGATAGGTCGGCTGGGGGATCTGAATCCCCCGTCTCCGGAGGGCTATTTCGTCCTCCTCTGGAGCTATTTCGAGAAACAGGGCCTTACGGCGGCGGAAAACCTGGCCAGATCTCAATTCCTGCACCCCCTCGATCTGCCATCCTACTTACCCAAGCTCGACAACCTCCCAGCCGTGGTGGGCGACCTGCGTCCCCTCGAAGGCGCGGCGTTCGATCTCCTCGCCCTGCGTTTCCTGACCGCCCTCGATCGGCTCTTGAACGATCGTAAAGCCCGAAGGTTCGCGAGTATTTCCCTACCAGGGTTGGACGGAGAGAGCTACCGGCTGCGGAGACGAAACAATTACCTGGCCGAGTCTTTCCCTCCTGGGGTGACCTGGGAAGCGGATCAGAGTGGCTCCCTCGCCGCCTATACGAGCTTCCACAAGGCTGTCCCCACTGGGCGTATCAACGGTTTCCGCATCGATTGCCTTCCGGAGCCCTCTTGGGGCAATCCCAACCTCCACTTCCGTCTCCTGAGAGAACGAGCAAGGCTCCGGATACTGATGTGGCCCCTGCAGACCGTTCTCGACTATCCGGCTCTGGATGACTTGAAAAAGGAGGATCCACCCAAGTTCGTCTGTCTCGACCAAATCCGAAACGAGGCGGATCTCCAGGCTGAAGTGCGAGCCACCATCCAGCTCGCCCACGATCTGAAAACGACGCTCCTGATCCTGCCCGAGTTGGCGATTCCGCCGGCAACGGAGGAGGAGATCCGAACGATCCTCGCCAGCCATGGTCATCTCGGCTACCCCACGCTGACCCTCTTCGGCCGCTGCCATCGACTCAGCCCGAGAGGCGATCTGGACCTCAACGAAGCCGTCCTGCTGGGGCCCGATGGCACCGAGCTCCACAGACACCAGAAGCTGACCTCGTTCACGGGCTTCAGCCAAGACAGGGCTACCCACTTCGGTGAGCGCCTCGAAGTCGGCGACACCGTCACGGTGCTCGAAAGCGCCCTGGGCAACCTGGCGCCACTCATCTGCCTCGATCTCCTCCACCTTCCCCTGTCAGGTATCCTCCGCCGCTCCCACGCCAACCTCTTCGTCGTGCCGTCGCTCAGCCCGCAAACTAACGCTCACCGGACGGCGGCCAAACAGCTCCTAGCCAGCAATCGAGCCGCCACGTTCGTCTGCAACCGCTGGATTTCCGGTCTCGTGGAAGAAGGCACCAGCTTCTACCAGCTACCGCGGCGACAAGGCTACAGACCTCATCTGCCGGACTCCAAGGAGACTTCCTACCTCCTCTTCGACTTGGCATGAGGCTCCCAGGCATGGACAAGGCAAGTAAATGACAAGTATAATAGACCGTGATGCAAAGGGAGCTTGTCATGAACCTGCCTTCTCCTCTGAGCCTCTCTATGTTCTCCACTCTGGACGACGTCCCCGGAGCGGAAATCGCCCCTCTCGTCGAACGGGCGACAACCGAAGCTGATTCGGAGATCCTGACCGGCCTCACCGATCTTCTCCTCGACCGTGCCCTCCGCCTCCTGCGCGAGGGTTCCCGCCAGGAGATCCTCGATGAAGCGCTCGCGGTCAGCCAGGGTATCTCTGGTGAAGCCGGGCGCGCCCTCCGCGAACGCAGCCTCGAGACCTATGGCGCCTGGGCGGCCTTGTCTGACCTCCTGGGCGAGGCGGCCCGCCGTAGTGATCGCGCCGCCGTCCCCTCCCTACTCCGCAGCACCCAGGGGCACGGTCTGGCCATCCTGGAACTGTTGGCAGGAGAGGGCCGGGCCCTCCCCAGGGCCGAGATCCGCCGCCGGCTCAGCCTCGGCGAAGCTCACCTTTCCCACCTCTTACGCGATCTGGCGGAGGCGGACCTCATCGTCCGCTATCGCCTCCAAGGAAGCAGAGAAGTGCTGGTCGATCTGGGAAGAGTGGGCAAAGAGGAGGTGGCACGGGCGGTCCTCCCCCCCTGGCTGGAGCGACTCGTCAAGTCTCTCGAGACGATCTCCTCCGGCTTGCCGCTCGACGCCGACGCCCTGGCCCAAGATCTCCACGAAGCCGGTGCCCCCTCCCGTCTCGCCGCAGACCGGCTGGCCGAGGCCGTCGCGCGGCTGGCGCCTGCCGCCCCTGACCTCGGCTCCTCTCGCTCCGAGCCCGACAACGTCCTCAAGTTCACCCAGAAGCTCGCCAACCAGAAGGAGGACGGCGCTTTTCACTTCCAGGAGATGCTCGACCTTCAGGGCGGCCAGCGGGCGCGGTCGCTCTTTGAAACCGAGGACGAGCCGGCTCTCGCCGCCTCCTCATGATCGTCACCTTCTACTCGTTCAAGGGCGGCGTGGGCCGCAGCTTCTCCCTGGTGGAGACTGCCCTCCAACTCGCCGCTCGCGGCCGGTCCGTGGCGGTGTGGGACCTCGACCTCGAAGCTCCCGGGCTGCAGAAGATCCCCGATCTGCGGGCCCTGGACTCCGACCTCCGGATCGGCACCCTCGATCTGCTGCGCGAGCTCATCGACTCCAAGTTCACCTTCCCGGAGGCGAGCCTCGCCAAGGCCCTTCTCCCCTTCGCGCTCCCTCCGGACCTGGCCGCTGCCGGAGGCCGGCTCTCCTTCCTGCTCCCCGGCAAACTCGACAACCGGTATCCCGGCTACTTCGCCGGCATCGACTGGGCGGCCCTGTTCGATCCCAAGCACAACGGCGGAGCGGCCTTCTTCTACAAGATCGCCCACTCGCTCACCCACGAGTTGGGCTTCGAGATCCTGCTCATCGACTCGCGCACCGGCTACACCGACCTGGGCGCCACCTGCACCATCCAGATCCCGGATCTCGTCGTCCTCGTCACCAACCTCAACGAGCAGAACCTCGCCGGCATCGAGCAGGTCCACGCCGCCGTCACCCGCACTCCGGCCCGCCACTCCGGCAAGCTCCCGGCCTTAGTTCTCGCCAACATGGTGCCGGCCGCGCCCGCAGCGCTGCGGGCCGAGAAGCTCGCCGTGCTCAGGGGTAAGGGCCTTGGTCCCCATCACATTATTCCCCTCCACCCCGAGTTGCTGCTGACTGACCAACTGCCCACCCTCGGCGGCTTCCGCGAGACTGCCGCGGACTTCAGCCCCATCGCCGACGAGATCGAGGCCCGCCACGAAGCTCTCGAAGCACGCGCCGAGCGATCCGAAGGCCAGGAGCTTTCCCGCGCCAAAGCCAAGGGCGATCCCGAGGAGCTGGAAGCCCTGCGCCGCCGCGGTATCTACGAGAAAGCCAAGAGCTTCGAAGAAAAGGTGGCCGAGCTGTTCTCCCTACTCGGCTATCGCACCACGGTCGACTACAAGCGGGACGACATGCAGTTCGACGTCCGCCTGGAGCTGACCGTCGGCGCCCTGCCCATCCACGCCCTGGTGGAGTGCAAGGACACGGACCGCCCCGTCACGCAGCAGCAGATCCGCGAGCTCGCCTCCAAGGTCGAGTACGCGGCGAACGCGGACAAGCTCCCCTATCAGGCCATCCTCATCGCCCGCGGCGGCTTCGCCAACAACGCCCACGAGGCGGCAAAGAACCTCCGTGTCCACGTCCAGACGTACGAGCAGCTCCTGCGCTCGCTCGTGGACCTGCGCCCCAACCTGGACGCCGCCGTCCTCGCCTTCCGCGGTACGGCCCTCGAACGGCTCTACGTGGAACAGAACGTGGTGTTCGAGGGAGACATCAAGCCGGGACAGCCGGTCGAGGCCAAGCCCCTCACCGGCGAGGTTCTGCGCTGGCTCGGCGAAACTTCGGGCACCTTCCTCACCCTTCTCGGCGACTTCGGCTGCGGCAAGACGAGCTTCTCGAAGCGCCTGGCCTGCGAGCTGGCGCTCAAAGCGCGGGAGGAAATGAAGGACGGTCAGGGGAGCACGCGCGTCCCCATCCTGATCGATCTCCGCGAAGGCGGCTCCACCACCGTCACCCTCGAAAACCTACTCACCCACCACTTTCAACGGCTCTCCTCGCAGCCGTTTAACCCGCAGGCGCTTCTCCACCTGAACCGGGAGGGGCATCTCCTCCTGATCTTCGACGGCTTCGACGAGACGATCGCCTACACCGAGCCGGGGCGATATGTGGAGAATCTGCGCCAGATCCTCCGCGCGGCCGAAGGCAAGGCGAAGGTGCTCCTGACGTGCCGCACGCATTACTTTCGGGACCGTCCCGAAGCCCTGCGCCGCCTGGGAAGCGTGCCGGATGTAATCTCTACGCAGGGGGCTACACAGCTCTATGACGAAATTCGCGATCGACCGGGGTCCGAGATCGGCTACGTGCTGGAGTTCGAGCAGAGCCAGGTCGCGGAATACCTGCGGAAGGCCCTTCCGCCGCCAGCCGATCCTGAGAAATTGCTGCCCCAGATTCAGGAGACCTACAACCTCGCCGATCTCGCCAAACGGCCGTTCCTCCTGGAAATCATCGTAAAGACCCTACCCAAGCTCCTGCAGCGCCAAGGCGACGTCACTCTGGCGGATCTCTACGAGACCTATTGCGAGAGTTGGTTCAATCATACAGATTTCCGTCTGACCCTCACCCGCGAGCGCAAGGTGGCCTTGGTGGAGTACCTGGCCCGGCTCGTCTGGGACTCGCCCGAGAACCGCGTCCACTATGACCTCCTCTTCGACAAAGCCACGGAGTTCTTCAAAGACAAACCTTTGACGATTCACGACAAAGAGCGCATCGATTATGAAGTCCGTACCGCCCTCTTCCTCCACCGCGACGCCGAGGGCTACTATTCGTTCATTCACCGATCGTTCCTGGAGTTCTTCATCGCGCGGACGATCCGGGCGGGGCTCGCCGCGGGCGATCCCTCGTGTCTCGCTTTGAAAAGGATTACGAGGGAGGTGGCGTTCTTCCTGGAGTTCTGGCCGGAGGCGAAGCGGATTCCGGAGGTCGCAGGGAGGGTGCTGGAGCCGAGCTATCAGGAGGGGATCTCTGAGAATGCGCTGCTCCTTCTCTACTTCCACGCCTGTTCCTCGCTCGAGCCACTCGTGGGGCCGGGGGCGGACACTGAACAGAATCTCCTCGGGATTCGAGAGACATTTTCGCGGAACCGCCCCAAAGCACTACACCTTCAAGGAGCGGACCTGGAAGGCACTGCTCTTCCAGGGATCGATCTCTCCGGGGCCATGTTGGAAGGAGGACGCTTCTCCCGGTCGAATCTTCGACAGTCTTGTCTGGACCGTGCCCGGCTGTCTGGGGCGGATCTCAGCTTCGTGGATTTCCGGCGCGGGTCGGCCGAAAAGGTTGATTTGTCCGATTCGGACCTCAATCACCTGGACGCTCAGGACGCTTCATTCCGCGAAGCGATCCTGAGGAATGCGGACCTGAGCTTCGCACGGCTCACGCGGGCGGACCTACTCGAATCCGAATTAGAAGGAATTCAGACTGCGGGCGCTGGATTCCTAGGAACACGCTTGCCCGCCTCAGCCTGTTTCGCCGACACCGCTGGTCGCCCTAACTCCTCTGGTCTAACGCTGCAATTGCAGGCCGGACACACTTCTACAGTCCGGTGCGCCTCCTGGAGCCCAATCGGAAATTGCTTTGCAACTACATCCGACGACGGGACAATTAAACTATGGGAACCGACTCGTGGCTGGCTTCTTACCACAATACAGGCACACGCTGATGATCAAGTCTTTTCCCTAGCATGGGCTCCCGACGGGAGAAAACTTGCCTCCGCTTCCGCCGACAAGACCATAAAGGTCTGGGATGCAGCGAGCAACAGACTCCTTATGACGCTTCAAGATCACAAGGACCGGGTATTCTCCGTAGCCTGGAGTCCTGATGGAAGTCGAATCGCCTCTGCTTCCTGCGATAGGACCGTGCGAACCTGGGATGCTGCCAGCGGAAAGCTCCTCAAAACATTTCGAAGACACAAAGATTGGGTCCGTTGTGTCTCCTGGAGTCCTGACAGCCAGCGACTCGCCTCCTCCTCACATGATGGTACCGTATGCATCTGGGATGCCGCCAGTGGCAGGCTGCTCAACACACTACGAGCAAAAAAAGAAATCATCTTCTCTGTCGCATGGGATCCCGACGGAGACCTACTGGCTGCCTCCAGCGGTAATACGGTTCAGATTTGGGACACCGAAAGCGGAAGCCTTCTCAGTGAACTACCTGCACATGGACAATCGATAGCCTGGGATCCTTATAGAAAGCGGCTTGCTTCCGCCTCTGGCAGAGCTGTACACATATGGGAGGTCGGTAGCGACCGTCTTCTCAGTACACTCCAAATGCAGGAAGGCTCGGTTTGCTCTCTCGCTTGGGCTCCCGATGGTCAACAGCTCGCCGCAGCTTCGTCCGATGGCCTCGTCTCTCTCTGGGAGATCGCGGGCTTCAAGCTCCTCAACACATTTCAAGTACACGCAGAAGGGATAACCGCCGTGGCGTGGGCCTCCAATGGGAAACGACTGGCCTCCGCCGCCAAAGATAAAACCGTGCGCCTCTGGGACACCGACGATGGGAGGTTTCTCGAAACTTTGTTGGGACATTTTTTGTGGGTCGTGTCCGTAGCTTGGGCTCCAGGCGGAAAACGACTTGCCTCAGCAGCTTCTGACGATATCGTGCTCATATGGGACACAGCCAAAAGTGAGCTTATTGGAGAGCTCGAAGGACACGAAGCGTCAGTCTCCTCGGTGGCTTGGGCTCCAGACGGCTGGCGGCTCGCCTCCGCATCCGATGATAGAGAAGTGAGGATTTGGGATACCGCCACAAATAGGCACCTCAAAACTCTCCATGGGCATGAATCTAGTGTCTCATCCGTCGCGTGGTCACCCGATGGGGAGCAAGTCGCCTCCGCATCCTTCGATGGGACCGTGCGAATCTGGTCTGTAGGTAACGGCAACTGCAGCAAGACACTTCGAGGACATACGCGATCGGTCCTCTCCGTCGCCTGGGCTCTTGATGGCCAGCGGCTCGCCTCAGGTTCATTCGACCAAAGCGTGTGCCTGTGGGACGCGACCTCCGGGCGGCTGCTCGACACCCTCTCCGGGCACGAGAACTCGGTCAACTCCGTTGCCTGGTCGCCGGATGGCAAGTGCCTAGCCTCGGGTTCTGACGACCGGAGCGTGCGGTTGTGGGACGCGGTCTCCGGGCGGTTGCTCAATACCCTCACGGGATGTCAGGGAGGGGTCAAGTCCGTCGCTTGGTCGCCAGATGGCCACCGCCTCGCCCTCGCCTTCTCCATGAGTTTCCTGGAAATCTGGGACATCCACTCCAATCCCCCCCGCCCCCTCTGCCGCCTTTACCAGACCCCCAACGGCTCCGGCTTCGCCGCTACCCCCGACGGCTACGTCTCCGGCCCACCCGAAGCCCTCGAATACGTCCGCTTCGGCGACGGCTGGGCTCTCTACGACCTGACGGACGTGCCCGAGCGTCTTTCCCCCGAAAAAGTCGCTGCCGCGCTGAGGCCGGGGCGACCGGCAGTTCCGAGGCCTCGGAAGCCCGGCAAGAAGGCCAAACCCTAGGAAAAATCCGCCGGAGCATTGTTCCAGCTCCTGGAACACGCTCCCAGCCGTCTTCACAATGTGCGGGAGCTTCCTCACAATGCGTAAACGCCTTGAACAATGGGTTCCCCGATTTTCCCAATGGGTCTTGGGATTTTCACTATGTACTTTTCGATTTTTGCATTGGGAAAATCCCAAAACGCATTGCGAAAACGCCTTTCACATAGTGAACGCGCTCCCGGGCTCAAGAAAAACGTCTGGGAGCCTGTAAAAACGCCTGGGAGTCTGAGAAAAGGCCCAAGTCATCGCGAAAGGCCGCGCGAGTCTGGAAAAACCCTGGCGACGGCCAGATCTGTGAGAGGGTGTCGCGAAAGATGGCATTGCGACTCCGCTGGTGCCCGGGATTGAAATCCTGGGCTACCGACGGTGGTCCCCTCCGGGACCGCAGCATTCGAGACATGTTCTGAGTTTTGGTGACCTGATAGACTCGCCTCCAAACCTATGAAACTCACCATCCTAGCAGCCGGCATCGCCGCCTTTCTTCCGCTCCTCGCCCCCTGGTCCCTCTCTGCCCAGAATGACTTCGGCGAGCCGGAGGCTCAGGCCCTCTGCGCCAAGCTCAAGGACTACCACCCGGACCCAAGGCCCAGAGCACGGACGCCGACCGCAGGCTCTTCGCCGCGGAGACCGAGACCTGCCTCGGCTTCGTCTACGGTCCAGGTGCTGCCCTCAACTACGACAAAGGCCGCCGTTGCTGCCTGGTAAAAGGCTGCGACCGGGAGCTCGCGATGATTCTTCGCCAACGCCTGGGGGGTGACTCGCGATTACGACGCGGCACTCTACTTCCTCTGCCGGGCGGAGGAGATCGCACCCGCCGAGCAGTGGGGCATGCTGGGTCATGTCCAGGAGATGCGCACGAAGGCCCAACCTGAAGACCTCGCATACTGCGACTGGGTGACCAGCGGCGGCGGCATGACGACCTGGTGCCAGAGCTTGGCGATGGACCGTCTGGCTCCGGAATGGGACCGCCGGATCGAGGCCGTGTCGCGCTCCCTGAACGAGTCGGTTCGCCCCACCTTGAAACGACTACGCAAGGCAGCCGACACCTTCGCCGAAGCCGACGGCAGCCTCACCGCCCTGGGGAATTACGGCGGCACGATCTATCCCTCGCAAGTTCTGGCCGGTCAGCAGGATCAGACCGAAGCCTTCCTCGCCACTCTGGAGAATTACACCCGCGACCGGGCGCCCGCCGCCTCGCCCGCCGAGCTCGAGCGCGCCGATCAAGCCCTCAATGCCGAGTACCGAAAGCAGATGACGCGGGTGAAAGCCGACGACAAGGAGGACAACCGGACCACGACCGGCCAGGACTCCCTCCGCGACGCCCAGCGCGCCTGGATTCCCTATCGCGATGCCTGGAAGGCCTTTATCGCCTCCGCTGGAAGGAAGCCGCGACGCCGGACGCCCTCGACCGCGAGATCGCGACCGTCCTCACCATGACCCGGACTCAGGAGCTGAGCAAGCTGGGTACGGAGGAGTAAAAGGCCCCTGGCACCCGTTTTGCTATTCTAGCTGGCATCGCTCCGATCTTTCCGCGGATCGAGCCCAACGTTTAGGAGGTTCTGAAAATGCGTGCACCCGCGTATATCCTCTTTGCCCTGCTTGCAACGGGTCTGGCCCCCGTTCCCGGTGTGGAGCTCGCCCGGCCCGCCGGAGCGCAGCCGTCTCCTCCGCCTCTGCCCGCTCCTCCCCCGCTTCCGGCTCCGCCGCCCCTGCCGGCCCCGAGAGTCGAGGTGCGGACCGCCCCCCCGGTGGTTCATCACCGTCGCCATCATCGCCGCCACCGGCGCCATCTTCGTCCGGTTCGTCGTCACCACCGCCATCACCACCATCATCACCGCCGGCACGTTTCGTAAGACGGCCGCCGAACCTTTTCGCCCGGCGGGGGCTCGTCTACAGGCCGAGCTCCTGCCCTTCGGCGAGCACCTTGAATCCCCGTGCCTCGATGGCCCTGGTGGCTGCGCCGCCGCTGTCGAGCGCGGGGTTCGTGTGATTCATGTGGGTGAAGTAGACCTGTAACCTCTCCCCCGATTTCCCTTCCTTCACCAGCGGTCCCAGGAGGTCCATGGTGTCCGTCACCAGCGGATGCTTGATCTTCGACACGTCCCGGTCGGGAAGCTCGTCGGCCGAGTAGAAGGTGGCGTCCAGAAGGGCGATGTCCACCTTCTCGGCGGCCAGAATCTCAGGGAGAGGCTGCGGCCAGACCTTCCAGGAGTCGGTGTCCGGCACGTAGAGGAGCGTCTTGTGCGGACCCCGGATGAGAAACGCCAGGGTGTCCGTGTACTCGTCGCGGTGCGGCACGGCGAAGGCCTTGATGGACACGCCGTCCTCCAACTCGGACACGGCGCCGGGCTGGATCTCCTTGAGGGTGATGTTCCCCAGGCGGACGAGCTGGCTCCAGGGGCCGTTGGTGCGGAGGAACTCCGCCATGCGGGGCGAGGCCCAGGCGGGGATGCCCTTGGTGTTGAGGCTCTCGAAACCGAAATGGGCGAGCCCCAGGTAATGCCCCATGTGGGCATGGGTGAGAAGCACGCCGTCGACTGGCGCGCGGTCCGTCTTCCCCTCCGGATGATGATGGAAGGCGTGGATCCGCTCGATCTGGACCGGCAGATCCGGCGTGGCGTCGATCAGATAGACGTGGTCCGTCTTCGGGATGTAGATGGCCAGGCTCGCCACGTGCCGCGCCAGGGCCGGATTCTTCCGCGCCGCCGAGCAATGGGCGCAGTCGCACCCCGCCTGCGGCATGCCACCGTCCTGGACGGTGCCAAGGACGACGACGCGGGGAGATTGTCCCTGCGGGGCGGGGACCGGCGAAGCAGCCGCGAACAGAACCAGAAGGCCAAGGGGAATCAAGATCCTCATTTCCCTACGATACACTCCCGCCCCATGCTGGACGCCCTCTCTTCGCCTACGCCCTTCGCCCGCGCCAAGAAGGAGCGGCGCAGCCAGAAGGCGGCGGAGCCTCCGGCCGCGGCCGTTGCCGTCCGCCCGGAGCGTATCCCTCCTCTCGCGAAGCTGATCCTGGCGTCCCTGGCGGTGGTGGGCCTGTTCTACCTTTTGCGGGCTCTCGCTCCCCTGCCGTGGTCCTACGACGAGTACTACCACCTGGGGCTGGCGCGGGAGATGCGGTCAGGGCTACGTATCACGTCGTTCCGATGGGCTCCGTTCTCCATCCTCTTCGACCGGTTCGTGGACAGCACGCCCCTGTTCCACCTGATCCTGATGCCGTTCGCCACGCTGCCGCTCGAAACGGCGGGGAAGATCGGCGCGCTGCTCGGCCAGATCTTCCTCGTGGGCTCGTTCGCCTGGGCGCTGTGGAGCCTGAGGGTGCCGCGGCCCTGGTGGTTCGTGCTGGCCCTTCCCACGCTGGGGCCGCTCTTCGTCCAGCGGCTGGAGATGGTGCGACCTCAGGTGTGGCTGATCGGGTTCACGGTGCTCGTCGTGGCCCTGCTCGCCGAGCGGCGATGGAAGGCGCTGTTCGTGGCCTGCGCTCTCTTCGGGCTGACCCACGTGGCCGGATGGATCGCGATTCCCCTCGCCATCCTGTGGGCGCTCTCGGGGCTCGCGGTGCGCGCCGTGACTGGTGATCCGGACGCGCGGCGGGTACCCTGGCAACCGATCGCCGCCGCGGCGGGAGGATGGCTTCTCGGGCAGCTCGTCCATCCCGAGGTGCCGGCGAACTTCCGGTTGTTCTTCATCTCGAACTTCGTCGTGCCCTTCCAGTCCACGACCGCGGGCGATGCCGCTCTCCGGTCGCAGATCGGCACGGAGATGTCGCGGCCGGAGATGAGCATCCTCTCCGAGCAGTGGCCGGCGCTGCTCATCGCGGCGATCGTCCTCTTCGCCCTGGTCTTCGAGCCGCGGCTGCGCAGCCGCTCGACGCTCACGGCGGGGATCGCCGGGCTGGCGTTCCTGGCGGTCGGATGCCTCGCCGCCCGGCGCTTCATCGAGCTCGGCGCTCCTCTCTGCCTGCTCGCCCTGGCGCTGGTGATCCGGAAGCGGCAGGAGCGGGGGCTTCCCCCCTGGCTGCCCCAGTGGAGACAATTGATCCTGACCGCCCTCCTCCTGGTGGCGGGAGTCTGGACGATCGCCTCGCTGCTGACCTACGGCTATGGCCTCTACTCGCCGCCGCAGGAAATGGCCCACTGGCTGGGCCAGAACGGCAAGGCCGGCGAGCGGGTGTTCACCGTGCAGTGGGCCGACTCCTCGCCACTCCTCTACTCCGCGCCGCAGCTCCAGTCGCTGGTGGCGCTCGACCCGACGGCCTTCTATCTCAAGGATCCCAAGCTCTTCCAGCAGTACGTGGACATCACCGCCGGGCGCACCGCGGACCCGGCGAACGCCATCCGCCGGCAGTTCGGAGCGCGGTGGGTGACGGTGCCGTTCAACTACTACCCCCAGGTGACCTCCCAGCTCGCCCGATCGCCCGGCGTCCTCAAGCTGTATGAGGACCGGGACTACGCGGTGCTGGATCTCGGGCCGATGCCTCCTCACCTCGGGAGCGGTTGAGCCAGGCGTGAGGGGAAGACTCCGTTCCCCTCGTTCTTCCCGCGGCACTCACTGAAAGGAGCCTCCATGAAGAACCCGAAAAACTTGACGCTGATCCTTCTGCTGGCCGTCCTCGCGCCGGCTTCGCTCCAGGCCCATCCGCCGGACGTGGGTACGCTCGAAACGCTCGCGAGCTTCAGCTCGCAAGCGCTGGAGACCCCGGAAAACCTCGTCGTCGACAAGTCCGGAACGGTCTACGTCAACCTCGCCCTGACCGGCGAGATCCGCAAGATCGCTCCGAACGGCGCGCAGTCGACCCTGATCACCCTGCCCCTCGGCGCGCCCCCTTTGACCGTCTGCGGTCCGTTCTTCGGTGGCTTGACCGGCCTTGCCCAGGATGAGGACGGTACGCTCTACGCCGCGCTGGCCTCCTGCGACGTCGCCTCCCGCGGCATCTGGCGCATCTCCCCCAACGGTCACGGCAGTCTGATCTCCAATCTGCCGCTGGCCGCCCTGCCCAATGGCATCGTTCTGGATGACGACAAAATCTACGTGGCCGACACCTCCCAGGGCCTTATCTGGCGCGTGCCGGCGCAAGGCGGCACGGCCGAGATCTGGCTGGATCATCCGCTGCTCAAGCTCCCTCCGGGCGCGCCCGCCGGCTCTCCGGGTCCCAACGGGGTCAAGATCTTCAAAGGTGAGCTCTACATCTCGCACTCGACCGCCGGCACCATCCTCGCGGTGCCCATCAACCGCAACGGCACGGCGGGCACGCCGCGAATCCACGCTCACCTGCCGGGAACTTCGGCCTGCGACGACTTTTCCTTCGACGTGCACGGCGCCCTCTACTGCGCCACCAATCCCTTCCTGACGGTGGTGAAGATCAACCAGGACGGCTCTTCGGAGGTGCTGCTGACCGCGGCCGACGGTCTGGACGGTCCCACCGCCACGGCGTTCGGCCGCAAGGGCAAGGACCGGTTCAACCTCTACATCACCAACGCCGCCTTCCCCTTCCTCTCCACCACGTTCCGGCCCAGCCTGATGCGCCTGCACCTCGGCGTGCCGGGCGACTGAGTTTTTATCACCATAAAAGCGGAAAAGCCGGCGCGAGGATCTCTCGCGCCGGCGCGAGGTGTCTTCAGATCACAGGTAGCGCAGGATCGGACGCGCCTTGGGGTTGGTGGAGAGGCGGTCGATCATGTTCTCGAAGCGGAGGGCCCCCAGCGACTTGGCGCCCGAAGGGCCGGGCAGCGGCAGGGTGCGCAGGTAGGTGGGTGGCTTGCGCAGATGGGTGTGCTGCTCGAAGGAGTAAGCGAGCTTGATGAGCTTGGCCTCGCTGAAGGCCGTGCCGAAGAAGCTGATGCCCACCGGCAGCACGCCGAAGGAGTAGCCGCCGAGGACGTTGACGATCGGGTAGCCGGCCACGGCCGAGGGGCCGGAGCTGGCGCCGGTGAAGTGGTCGCCATTGACCTCGTCCGTGGGCCAGGCCGGCGAGCCGGTAGGCGCCACGAGGGCGTCGAGGTTCTTCTCGGCCAGGATGGCGTCGATCCCCTGGGGGCCGGCGAGCATCGGGCCCTCCGCCAGGGCGGCCGCGTACTCCGCGGCGGAGAAGATGTCCTGCTCGGCGAGCTCCATGAACTCCTGGCCGAAGTACTGGAGCTCCTGGGAGGCGTGAGCGTTGTTAAAGTCGATGATGTCGGCGAGGGTCTTGACCTTGAGGCCGCTGCGAGTGGCGAGGTAGGCGTTCAGGTCGCGCTTGAACTCGTAGATGAGGACGGTGATCTCGTCCGAGGTGGCGTTGAGGGCGTCGACCGTGGGAATGTCGGCCGGATCGACCAGAACGGCGCCGGCGGCCTTCATCGCCAGGAGGGCGTCCTCGAAGATCCTGTCTGTCTCCCGGCTGTAGCCGGTGGTCGTGTTGCGCCAGACGCCGATGCGGGCGCCGTTCAGGCCGTTGGGATCGAGGAACTGGGTGTAGTTGGTGGAAAACTTGCCGGCGCTGGCCGCGGTGGCCGGATCGCGCGGATCGACGCCCACCAGGGCGCTCAGGATCGCGGCGGCGTCCGCCACGGTGCGCGCGTGCGGGCCGACCGTGTCCTGGGTGTGGGAGATGGGGATGACGCCGGCGCGGCTGGTGAGGCCCACCGTGGGCTTGATGGCGGCGACGCCGTTGAGCGAGGCCGGGCAGACGATGGAGCCGTCGGTCTCGGTGCCGAGGCCGGCCGCGACGAAGCTGGCCGTAGCCGAAGCTCCGGAGCCCGAGCTCGAGCCGCAGGGGTTGCGGTCGACGACGTAGGGATTGCCCGTCTGGCCGCCCTGGCCGCTCCAGCCGCTGGAGGAGTTGAAGCCGCGGAAGTTGGCCCATTCCGAAAGGTTGGTCTTGCCGAGGATGATGGCGCCCGCCGCCCGCAGCCGGGCCGCCACGGTGGCATCCTGCGTCGCCGGCGGGCCGATCAGGGCGAGGGAGCCGGCGGTGGTGTTCATCTTGTCGCCGGTGTCGATGTTCCCTTGAGCATCACGGGGATGCCATGCAGCGGGCCGCGCGGGCCGCCGTGCTTGCGCTCGAAGTCCAGCGCCTTGGCGATCTTCCGGGCGTCCGGGTTCAGCTCCAGCACCGAGTTGACCCGCGGGCCGGACTGGTCGAGGCTCGCGATCCGCTCCAGGTACTGATTGACGAGGTCGAGGGAGGTCACCCGGCCCTTGGTCAACGCCGCCTGAAGGTCGGCGATGCTCGTTTCCACAACCGTGAAAGAGTGATGCGCCGGCTCCGCCGCGACCTCCACGGGCTCGGCCAGCGCTTCGTTGGCTCCCAAAAGGCCCGCCAGAGGGGCACCGGCACCAGCCATAGCCCCCAGGCGCAGGAAAGTCCTCCGGCTTACTTCGTTGGTGACATTGCGCTCTTCTCCTCCGGCTTCACGATCATCCTCGGACATGCGCAGCTCTCCTTTGAGGTTCCGACGTTAGGCCTCGTGGCGGGTAAGTCCGTGCGGTCAAGAGGAAGGTTCTCCCTGCCCGGTCAGGGCAATAAGAGAACCTCATTCTAAAGGACGCGGGAAGAGAAGGGAAAGGGACAATCTCAGCCGGCTCAGTCACCCCTCAGCCGTGCTCGGGCGCCGTGGCCCGCTCGAGAAAGGCGAGATAGACCAGGGCCTCTTCCATGGTCTCGCCGCACATCTCCCGCATCGGCCGCAGGTTGACGCAGACGGCCGGACGCTCGGGCAGGCCGAAGAGGAGGCAGCGGTTGTCGTCCGTGAGCTGAACGCAGCGCACCCCAGCCGGCTTGCCCGCGGGCATTCCAGGGATGGGCGATGAGATGGACAGGCCGATGCAGCAGGCCCCACAACCGACGCGGCAGTCCACGGGCGGAGTCTCCTTCAATCGCAAGAATACATGGCCAAGGCGCCGTTGGCCCTCATCACCATAGCCCTCTTCCGTCACCGTTTCCTCTACGGTTGTCGTCCCCTCCCCAATGTAGAGACGCCCCGTGCCGGGGGGAACCCCCGGTGGGGCGTCTCCGAGGCGGCGATAACACCAGACTCCTCGTAGACTGTCCGCGGGTACAGGGTCCCTGGATTTGCCTGGGTGTCGCCGGGACGATCCCTTCCGGTTTGAACCGTTGTCTCCGCTTCGGAGACGCCCCCACCGGAGGTTCCCTCCGCCACGGGGCGTCTCTACATTGGGGAGGTCAGCGGTGGTGGAAGAGGAGACAGAGGGGCCGGGGTGATGAGGGTCTTGAGAGGGGGGACCTCTCAGCCAGCGCCCAACCTCTCCGCCGCCTCCCCTGGCCCCAAATCCAGCGTCCAAGGCCCTTGCCGGGTAGGCGCCTTGAGGGCCGCCTTGAGGGTAGTGAGGAAGCGGCGGCGCGGCCACTCCACGGCTCCGAAGCTCGCCAGATAGTCGGTGTAGCTCTGGCAGTCCACCAGGGGGAAGCCCCAGTGGACGAGGTTGCCGAGCAGCGTGGCGAACGCCACCTTGGAGGCGTTGGGGACGTCGGCGAACATCGACTCGCCGAAGAAGACGCTGCCCAGGGAGATGCCGTAGAGGCCGCCCACCAGCCGGCCGTCGCGCCAGGCCTCGATGGAATGGGCCAGCCCCTCGTCGTGAAGGGCCGTGTAGCCGGCGATCATCTCCGGAGTGATCCAGGTGCCGTTCTGCCCCGGCCGCGGCTGCCGCGAGCAGCGGCCGATGACCTCACGGAACGCCGTGTCCGCCCGCACCCCGAAGGTTCCCCGCCGCATCTCCCTGCGCAGCGAGCGGGCGACGTGAGCCTCCTCGGGCCGCAGCACGAACCGGGGGTCCGGACAGAACCAGAGCAGCGGCACCCCCTCGTGGGGCCAGGGGAAGATCCCCCGGCCATACGCCTCCTTGAGGGTCGCGGCGTCGGGCCGGCCGCCGACGGCGAGCACGCCTTCGGGCGAGGCCCAGCTCACGGGGGGGAAAAGAACTCGGCGGCGGAGGCCCTTCAACATATACAATCCCTTGCAGTTACTTTTCCCTCGCAGTCGCGCGTCAGTCTACCGGACATGGAGCCCAGACCTCTTCGTCACTACGTGGAGGGCGAATACGCCCCCCTCGACATGCCCGCGGGCTGGCATTTGGCGTCCCTCCTGTGTTTCGTGGCCGCCCTGGGGTCCCGCTTCCTGGTTGGCGCACTGTTCCCCCCGCGTTGGCCAAGTCCCTGGACGCGCCCCCTCCTGCCCGGCGTCGCCGTCTTCCTCTTCGCCGTCCTGGGCATCGGCTTCGGCCTCCTCGGCCTGCGCAACGCCAGGGGCCGCGGCGCCGCCCGGGTCGGCATCTTCCTCAACGCCATCGTCCTCGTGCTCACGCTGCTGGCGGCCTTCGCCTTCTACACCATTCTGCGGCGGTAGGGATCTAAACGTACCGGGAGGACGAAAAATCCTCCGGCTCGGTGGCCTCCCTGCGAGAAACGTTTCTGCCTGCGAAACCACTGAACTGCAGGACTCAGGCTCTCCGGAGAGGAGAACCGAGATAAAATGAACCGTTCAATGACAGCCGTCGCAAGCGATCCCCAGGACTGGGCGCGGAGCGGATCCCTGGCGCCGGGCGAAGTACTGGCCGGCCGCTACCGGATCGACGCCTTCCTGGGCCGGGGCGCGGTCGGCGAAGTCTACGAGGCGTTCGACCGGGAGCTGGGCGACGCCGTCGCCGTCAAGATCCTGCGTCCGGAGATCGCCCGCGACGAGCGCGCGCTGCAACGGTTCAAACGCGAGATCCAGCTCGCCCGCCGCGTCACCCATCCCAACGTCTGCCGCGCTTTCGACCTCGTGTATCACACCCCCACTCGCACCGGCGAGGAGGATCCCGAGGAGCCGCCGGCCCAGGTTTTCCTCACCATGGAGCTGCTGCGCGGCGAGACGCTGGAGCAGCTTCTGGCCCGCCAGGGGCGGATGGGCACGGCCGAGGCGCTGCCGGTGATCGGCCACATCGTGGCGGCGCTCGCCGCGGCGCATGCCAACGGCGTCGTCCACCGCGACCTGAAGAGCGGCAACATCTTCCTCGTTCCCGAGCCGTCGGGCACGCGGGCGGTGGTCACCGACTTCGGGCTGGCCTGGAGCTCCATCGAGACCAACGACTCGGCGAGCCTCACCGCCACCGGCGAGCTGGTGGGCTCGCCCGCCTACATGGCGCCGGAGCAGGTGCGGGGCGAGGAGGCGACCCCGGCGACCGACATCTACGCCCTGGGGGTGGTGCTGTTCGAGATGGTGACGGGCGAGCTGCCTTTCGTGGGCAAGAGCGCCTTCTACACCGCCTTGAAGCGTCTGCAGGAGCCGGCGCCCTCGCCGCGCCTGCACCTCTCGGACCTCGATCCGGCGTGGGAGAAGACGATCCTGCGCTGCCTCGAACGCGAGCCCGCGAAGCGCTTCCCGACGGTTCGCCACGTGTTGCAGGCCCTGGGCCTCACCAAGGCGGAGGAGGACGCCACCTCGCCGCTACGGCTGATCGAAAGCCGGGTCCGCCGGCTGCGCCGCCGCCGGCGGCTGGCGTTCGAGCTGGGAGTGGTGGCCCTCTGTCTCGCCGCCTCCGGCCTGTGGTGGGCCTGGCGGACCGGCCGTCTCGGTCCTCGCGGTCCTTTCAGCCAACGGACGGCGCCGGCGGCCTCCCCGGCGCAGACCGCGAAACAGCCCAGCCCCGCCATCGTGATGCGGCCCCTGGTGGCCGTCCTGCCGTTCGAGAGCCTCGCCGGACGAGGCGACGACAGCGGGCGCGCCGCCTTCGAGCTGCTGCCCCTGGAGCTGGCGGGCTCGGGAAACCTCCGGGTGGTACCGGCCGCGGAGGTGGACGAGGCTCTCCGGGAGCTCGGCGGCGCGGGCCCGGTATCTGCCTCCGACCCTCGCCTGCTCAAGCTTCTGGGCGCTGATTTCGTGGTGACGGGCGCCTGCCTGCCCGGCACGGCGTCGCGCTGCGATGCCGTGCTGCACGACGTCCGCGGCGGCGGCAACCACCGCATGGTGGCCCTGGGAGAAGCAGGCGAGAACGCCCTGGAGACGCTGGGCGACAAGCTCCGCCAGGCCCTGGGCGCGCGGGACCTGGTGGCCGTGGACCTGGAGGGCCTGCGCGCCCTGGTTCCAAACCGTGGCGCCGCCGGCCTGTGGGCCAGGGCCCTCCACCGCCTGCGGCGCGGCGATGCGCCGGCGGCCCGCGACCTGTTGTCGCGGGCGGTGGCAGCGGACGGCGACAACCCATTGCTGCATTCGGCCCTGGCCGAGACCTGGGAGGCGCTGGGCTATACCGGCAAGGCTCAGCAGGAGGCCAAGCGGACGCTGACGGCCATGCTCCGCAAGGAGGACCGGCTGGCGCTGGAAGCCCGCTATCGCGAGCTGTCTCAAGAGTGGAACGAGGCGGCCATCCTCTGGCGCGAGCTCGCCGCCCAACGGCCGGACGACCTCGAAGGCGGCCTGCGGCAGGCGGCGGCGGAAATCGAGGCCGGCCTGCCGGCCGAGGCGGAAGCGACGCTGGCCCGGTTGCGCCGGCTGCCGCCCCCGGCGGGGACCGATCCGCGGCTCGACCTGACGGCAGCCCATGTCGCGATGGCGCGCAAGGATCTTCACGCCACCCGGACCGCCGCCGCCCGAGCCGCCGCGCGAGCCGAGGCCGTGGGCGGCCGGAGATCGGCCGCGGAGGCCCGGCTGCTGGAGGCCGGCGCCCTCATCGGGCTCAAAGACCTGGCCGGCGCCCGCCAGGCGGTCTCGGAGGCCCGGCAGATCTACGCCGCCCTCGGCGACCCCGGGGGAGCCGCCGAGGCGGACTGTGCCCTGGCTCGCATTCATTTCGTGGCGGCGGACCCGGACGCGGCCCGCGGGGCCTACGCCGAAGCGGTGGCCACCTACCGGCGCATGGGTGCGGACGGCGAGGCGGCCAAGGTGCTGAAGGATGCCGGAAACGCCTACAACAGCATCCATGATCTCGACCGGGCCGCCCAATATTACCGCCAGGCGCGCACCCTCTCGGCCCGGGTGGGAGACCGCCGGGGCGAGGCGGCGAACCTCCACAACCTGGCCAACAACTTCTTGCAGCGGGACCAGCTCTCCGCCGCCGAGGATCTCTTCCGGCAAACCCTGGTGCTTCACCGCCAGAACAACTTCCCGGCGGGAGAGGCGGCCACCTTGCAGGGCCTGGCTCAGATCGCCTTCCGGCAGGGGCGGGCTCCCGAGGCCCGCATGGACTACCAGCAGGCGCTCGACGTCTACCGCCGCACCCACCGGAATGGCAACGCCGCCGAAGTGCTCAGCAACCTGGCCGAAGTGAGCCTGGACATCGGCGAGCTGGCCCAGAGCCGGCGGGAGCGTGAGGAAGCGCGCGGTCTGGCCGCGGCCGACCGTCAGGAGGACGGAATGGCCCGCGCCGACCGCGGCATCGCCGACGTCCTGCGCCAGCAAGGGGACCTCGCGGCGGCGAGGGCCCTCTACGAGCGGTCGCTCGCCACCTACGAGCGGCTGAGCCTGCCCGGCAAGCAGGCCGGGGTTCTCGACGAGATCGGGGTCACCCTCACCCTTCAGGGTGAGCTGGTGGAGGCCCTGAAGCGCTTTCGGCAAGCCCTCGAAATCACCCGCCAGCGGGGCGACCGGCCCGCCGAGGCCGAGGTGCTCGTCAACCAGGCGCGGGCGCTCTGGCGCTGGGACGCGCCGCGGGAAGCCAGGCCGGCTCTGGAGCAGGTCCTCGTCACGGTCCGCAAGGCGCAGGACCAGAGGGACGTGATCGAAACCCTGCTGACTCTCGGGCTCGTACAACTGGACCTGGGCGACCGTGCCGCCGCCCGCCGGAGCTTCGAGGAGGCGCTGCGGATCTCCCGCCGGCGGGGAGCGCGCAGCCAGGTCGCCGCGGCTCTGGCCGGCCTGGGAGCCCTCCAGCTCGCTCAGGGGGAAACCGCCCAGGCTCGCGCCCAGCTCGAGCAGGCTCTCAAGATCCGCACGGAGCTGGGCGAAAAGCTCAACCGTGCCGAAAGCCGCCTCGCCCTGGCCGAGGTGACCCTGAGCGAGAACCACGCGGCGCAAGCCGAGGGTGAAGCCCGCGCCGCCCGCGCCGAATTCAAAGCCCTCGCCAACTCGCCGGGCGAGAACGCGGCCGTTCTGCTGATCGCCCGGTGCCTGCTCGCCCAGGGCAGGACCGCCGAGGCCGGCAAGGCCCTGACCGCCGCCGCCCCGCTCCTCGACGCCAGCCAGGAGCCGAGAGTGCGCAAGGCCGCAGCGGAGCTGCGGGGGCGGGTGGCGGGGCGTTGATCGCGCGGCGCCGCTGAGCTTTCAGCTCTCGGCGCCTCCCCTTGTCACTTCTTCGGCTTGGGTTTGGGCCGAGCCTTGGGTGTCTTGGGTTTCCGCTTCGCGGGTGACGGTTTCGCCGCCTCGGTTTCCGGGGTCGATTCGGGAGTCGCGGCCTCGCCCTTGGCCAGGCCGGCCGGCTGCGCCGCCGGAGTCGCGGTCCCTGAGGTCGACGAGGATGCGGGTACGGTGATCTTCTGAGGCTGCACGCCCGGAAGCTGTGCCTGGGCGGTGTAGGTTCCAGGAGGGACCTGAGGAAACGAGAAGATGCCACTGGGGTCGGTCTTTTGGGGAGGAACCGAGCTTGGCCCCATGAGAGTGACCGAGATGGCAGCCACTCCTTTTCCTGTGGCGTCTTGCAGGGAGCCCGCGACCGTACCGGTACCGGCAAGGACTCTGCACTGGAAGACGTAGACGGCAACCAGCCAGAACCACATCTCGAAGTCGCTGCCGCGCCTGCCGCTGCCGTCCAGGTTCAGAGCGATTGTGGGCGGAGCGCCGAAAAGGAACGGATCGGAGGGGCCTGGGGCGATGCCGAGGACACCGCCGTCGAGGTAGCGGGAGCTGTCCGCTTTGCTCCAGATGAAGTTGCCTTTCAGGAGGATCTGGACCAACAGGCGGTCGCCCAAAGGAGCGAATGCGCTGCTCTTTTGGTTGAACAGTATGAGATTCGTGAAGATTTTATTCAGCCAAATTTCTTGAGCCGACGGCTTACCTGGAGCTGACCCCCACGGTTTCCAGACGATGTCGGTCATCTTCTCCAGCGTCACCTGGCCGGCGAGCAGGAGCGGCTGATACCCCACGACTTCGGCAAGCGGGTTTTCAGCAGTGCTCCACTCCAACCTGTCTCCCGCCAAGGGATATGGCAGGTAGAGGATTGCCATGACGTTCGGTTTCGCCGGTGTCGCAACGCTGCCCAGTTGAATTGAGAAGAAGTCGGCGAGAGCCTCGTTGCACTTCACACGAAACCCTGCCGAAAACTGGGAGATGGGGACACAGGTGTCGTTGTTCAAGTCCGAGCCGTTGGAAAGGAGTTTGACCGCCTTGACCCTGACGCCCGCCCCTTTCCCCTGCTCGCGGAAGCTGGCGTTGAAATGGATTGCCTGACCGGGCACGGGGTTGTTGGAAGCGTCCAGCAACACCGCCTCGACGAGTTGGCGGGGGTCGGCCGCGTCGTCGCCGAGGGACCAGAAGCAGAAGGCGAGGCCCGTGCCGTCCGTAGGCACGACAAGCTCTGTGGGCACGACCGGCAAAGTACCTGTCGCCGGAGTGGAAACCGCCGAGGCCCGGGCCGTGGTGGTGGTGTCCACGGGCATACCGGGGTCCGAGGTCGCAGGCGGCACGGGGCGGTCCTTGTCCAGCCGCCCTTTCCCCTCGATGACCTTGAATCTCACCTGGGCCGCGGCCAGGGGGGAGTGGTCGTCGTTGGCTACGCGTACCTCCAGGGGCTGGGGGAGGGCCCCCTTGGCCGCCGCTTCCTGGCCGTTTCCGCCAACGTAGGAGAGCACGGGGTTCAGCCGCATCCCGGCATGGAAGACCACCGGGATGGAGACCGGTTTGCCGGCCACGTCGAGCAGCGTCGCGGTCACGGTCAGGCAGGAGACCTTTCCATCCTTGGGGGCGGGGGGAAGCGTCCAGGAGCAACGGGCGACGCCGTCGGTACCAGTGCGGGTGACTCCGGCCGGGGCGTTGGGGCTCATCGTGAGGCTGCCGCTGCCGGCGCCGGCCTTGAACTCCACCCGCGCGCCGGAGACCGGCCATTGGCCGTTGGTCACGCCCACCTTCAGCGGGCAGGGGAGGGCCGCTCCCGGCAAGGCCTCCTGACCGTCGCCGCCGACGTGGAAGAAGTGGAGGTTCTCGGTCGCGGCCGGGAAGAGCGGCCGGCAATCTTGGACGTTGCTGAACGTTTTCGCCGGCACCGCAAAATCCACCACGCCCAGCTTGCAGTAGTGGTGGACGACGCCATGGGGCGGCAGCGCCAGAGGAAGGGGAGGATTCGCACCGTCGTCAGGCCATTCGATGGCCCCCGAGAACTCGCCGATGAAGGCACGGGCGGGGATGAGCCAGTAATCGCCCGCCCGAAAAGTGCCCGCCGGGCCCGGCTCGAAGGCGACCTGGACGTCCCCTTCCATGTCGACCCAAGTGGCGGCGCTGACCGGGACTTTGATCGCGTGATCCGCCGCGTCCGATTTGACGTGATCCCACCGGCGGACCTTCGGATGAACGGGGAAATCCGTCCAGTCTGGCCCGTCGAGCTTGAGGGTGAGCACGTCACCCTCGACCTTTTCCAGCTCCACCAGGGTGCCGGATTCGCCTTGTACCTCCCGGGTGTCGTCCGTCAGCTCCACCCACTTCGCTTCAGTGAATCCCAGAACCTCATCGCGCCGGGCGCCGCGAACCCGCAGCCGCTTCTTGTTGGTGTCGTCCGGCGCCAGCCACTCGGCCACTACGGAGCCATTCTCCCGGGACCACTTGAACGTGGCGGTTCCCGCGGCTCCTCCCTGGTGGACCTCGACCCGGTAGAGCTGGTTGTCCAATCGCGTGTAGCCTGCGCTGGCTGGCACGACGCAAGGGGTGTCGGAAGGCTGCGGCTTCCGGGTTTGCGCCTTCAGCTTGCCGGTGGGCGCCGCGATGTCTACCGGCGCAGGGGATAGGCAGTTCGAGCCTGAGGGCGCCGGGAAAAGCTTCACCTGCCAGAAGGTCTGGGTGCGGGTGGCCGTGTCCGGCCCGCCCAGGGCTGTCTCGCGGAGGTGAGGATCTTCGAGCGCCGTGACCTGCCGCTGCCAGACGTCGAGATAGACGAAGTACGGGCCCACCGTCGTCGGCAGCAACGGATACGCGGGGTTCGACGCCTTGAAACCCGCGGTGAGCACCGAGTCCTGACCGTCGAACTGGGTGGTGAAGGTGGCGTCCGCGTCCAGCTCGCAGAGGATGCCGTCGACGTAGAGCCGGCCCTTGGAAAGGCTCAGATTCTTGCCGCTGTCCGCCAGACCGACCTTGAAGCCGCTCGTGGCGGGATCTTGCGGCGCGCCGCAATCGCCGATCAGGTCGGCCAGGCTGACCTCCCGCAGGTAGGTTTCGATGTCGCCCTGCTCGTTCCAGTCGGCGTCGAGCTGCACCCGTCCCTGCTGCTGGCGGACGCCGCTGTAGTGCTTCTTGGGATCGAAGGTCGATCGGGTGAAGTCGCCTTTCATGATGGCTCCTCGTTCAGGTCACGAAAAAGATCCCTGCTTCCAGACCGACGCGCAGGTATTCGTCGAGGCGGATGCGCAAGGCATCCTCCCTCTGGGGCTGGTGAAGGCTTGAGAAGGCTCCCATCTCGGACTCGTCCTCGGCGCCGCGGCGGATCTCCCGCGGGGTGCCGGCCGTCAACTGGCAATATCCAGGGTCGCCATAGCGCAGCGAAGTGAAGAGGGGCCGCAGGGCCGCGGCACCGTCCTCCGGCTGGCAGCGGTAGCGGCGAGGCGTGTGGGACCTCGGCGGCACGTGGCAGAAGCGCACGCACCCCTCCTGACGGCGCTGGGCCGTGACGGCATTCAGAAACAGGCTGTTCTCGGCGAGCGCGAGCTCGGTTGTGAGCACGTCGCCGATCACCGTGCAGCGGGAAAGGGTGAGCGGTCCGCCCGGCGACTTGCCGTCGAGGGCGGCATAGGCAATCTGTACCTTGCCGGCGCCGTCCACGGCATCCACGATCGAGTCGCTCATCTCCACCTGCGTCTCGGGATCGGTGCGCACGGCGCCCAGGATCGAGCGGCTGATGCTCACCTTGGCGAAACCCGACTCCACGATCAGGGCCGGCATGCTTTTCCCAGGGGCTAGCGTGGTGTGCTGCAAACGCACGCTGTCGAGCCGGCCGGTGAGGCGGAGCGAGCCTCCTGAGACGAGCAGGCCGTTGAGCTCGAAGCCGCTTCCCACGCCCCCCGAGATCGCGAGGTCCCCCGGCAGGAAGAGCGTGGGGCGCTGCTTGTCGGCGGCGCGGATCTCCAACCGGTGGCGCTCCCGATTGCCTGCCAAGATCTCCTCCGCCGGAATCTCAGGCACCGTCAAGGCCTCGGCGTAGGTGCGGCTGTCGAGGATCTCGATCACCGCCGAGCCGGCGCCGTGCCACTTGTCGAGAGCGGCCTGGATGGTGTCGTAGCCGCCGGGACCGACCCAGAAGGGGCTCTCCTTCGTGATCGGGGTGAAGGAGGCCTGCCGCTCGTAAGGTCCGCCCCCCAGATCGTCGCTGAATCCATAGTGATAGCTCACCCGCACTTCGGCGGGAAGGACTCCGATCGGGAAGGCCAAGCGGCCGAGAACGGGGTCAACCGCCACCTGGATCGGCAGAACCACGGCCGGGCCGCTGGCGCTCGGGAGGTATGGTTTGGTCTTCGGCGGGCGCCGCCAGATCCCGGGAAACACGACCGGTGGATGGCCGACGTCGAGGTCGCAGATCAGGATCTCCTGCGGCGAAATCTCCGTCAGCGGGCCTCCGGTCTGCTTGCGGACGAACACCTGGAACACGGGCTGGCTGCCGAAGTAGACGCTCGAGATCGCCTGCTGGTCCGCCAGCGACTGGCGCACCGCTTCCAGCTCGAGGTAGAGCGGCCGGCGACGGAGCCTTCCCGGCACGTTGACCTCTCCGGCCAACTGGGTGCTGTCCGCCTCGGCCTGGGGCCGGTTGAAGAGCGGCGCGTCGTCGCCCAGCGGGCTGAAGAAATAGCGGCCGTCGGCGGGATGCGCGGCGGCGCAGGCCGTGGACTTCTCGACGAAGTACGCCTGAAGCCGCCAGAGGAAGATTCCGAGGTTGGGGATGTTGTAGCGACCCCGCTCCACGGCGATGCGGCGCACCTCGGCGGTATGGTTCGCGGTCTCGAAGGGGCCGCCCAGCAGCTCCAGCTCGTTCGTCCGCCGCAGGTCCGGCGTGCGCAGGTTGGCGAGGCGGACGTGGTTGGCGTACTGCGTGGTCTCCAGGCGCTCGAAGTACTCCACCACCCGGGCGGGCCAGCCGGTCACGTCGCGGGCGAGCAGCTCCAGCATGGCGGCGGTCCCCTTGGACTGGCGGTAGCGCAGGGTGTTGGCCACCTCGGCCCGGGAGCTGACCGCGCCTTGGGTACCGCGCACGCCGATGAGGTCGCCGATATAGGGGACCACCCAGGGCTCGCACGTCTCGATGAACCAGTTCTCATAGAGCTGGAGGATGTCGCTCTCGAGGAGCATCGCCTGCCCGGCCAGGATCTCGACCAGGCCGCGCAGCGGACCCTGCTCGAGGCGCAGATCGGCGGCCAGCTCGGCGTCGCGCTGGCGGTAGACCGCGGGCAGGAGATCGTACAGACGATCGGCGTCGTAGTTGCTCACGGGATGGCCTCCGGGGCGACGGGGACGGGCGAGAGGGTCAGGATCTGCGCCCGCAGCACCTGGCCCGTGCCGTCGATGCGGGCGGGCAGCGCCGGCAGCCCGTCCGCCAGCACCGCATTCCCATCGTCGCGATACAGCAGGTCGACGTCCACGTAGACGACCCCCTCCACGCCCTGGGCCACCGCCATCACCTCGGAGAGGAAGACGCTCTGGCCGAAGTCGCGGGCGTCGAAGGAGAAGGCGTTGCGCAGGGCCGCCTCGACCCCGGCGAGCACGGTGGCCTTGACGTAGTCCGGATCCACCCGCACCTTCAGGCTGACGCGGAAGAGGAGGTGCTCGTAGGTTTCGACCGTCAACGCCTGGAACGGGTCGCGCAGCAGGTCCAGGGCCTCGCGGAAGTTCTTGTCGAGGGCGGAGCCGGGGGCCACCGGCGCCCCGCCCACTCCGGCGACCGTGAGGTGGACGAGCCGGTGGCCGCTCGCCCACAGCATGCGGGCCTGCGCCTTGCGGATGCCGCTGAAGGAGCGGGCGAAATCCTCGAAATCGCTTAACGAGACCACGCGGTCGAGAGTCAGAACTGTCGTCGGGGCGTTCTCCCGGGCCTGGTCGCGCGACTCGGGGTCGGCCGCGCCCGTGGCCGCCACCGGATTGGTCACGCTCTTGACCCCCAGGGGGCGGGTGGCGAGCAGGGAGATGCGGTTCTCCCCGACCTCGCCCTGCCGGCCGATCCCAGTGCGGTAGACGGCCTCCACGTTCTCGACGTCGCTGGGGAGCCGGGCGCCGTGGACGCCGTCGCCGAAGCGCACGGTGGTGTTGCCGTCGTCGTCGCGGCGCAGCACGTACTCCCGATCCCGGGGCCCGAGCTCGAAGAAGTCGGGTGCCTCGTGCCAGAGCACGCCGTTGACGCGCAGCTCCAGCGTGCTCAATCCGCCGCCCGCCACCGGTGCCGCCACGTAGGTCAGCGGATTCTGGCGCAGGCCGAAGCGCTGGAACCGCTTCGAGGCGTCGCCGCTCCCCAGCACCTCGATCCGGGTCTCGCCATGGGTGGCCGGAGCCACGTTGGCCAGCACGGAGACCGTGGTGACGTCGAACAGATTGGCCAGCGCATCGGCCAGCGCCAGAGTGGTCCGTTCCTTGTCCGACGTGATCAGGTCGAGGAAGGCCACCTCGGCCACGACCGGATCGTCCTGCTCGGCGGGGACCAGGGTCAGATGCGGCGGCTGACCGGTCAGCACGGGAGGAAGCCGGAAGCCGCCGCCCGGGATCGTGACGGAAGGCGGCCGGACGATCCGTGGCGCCGGCAGGGCGGAGACCAGCGGTTCGGCGAGGCCTTCGCGCTCGACGGCCGCCGAGGTCAAATCCAACGCGAGATCCAGAAGCTGGAGGCTCCCGGCACTGAAGGTAACGCTTCCCTCGAACCCGTCCCGGTCACGCAGATGCCAGGTCGTCGCCAACCCCTGCACCGACTGCGCCAGCACCTCCAGCGTCTCCCCCAACTGGAGATCGACCTCGCGGGAGCCGTCCTCCGCCTTGAGCTTCAGCGGGACGCCATCCACCCGCGCCCGCATCCGCTGCCCCTGGACGATCACCGCCCGGCCGTGGACCAGGCCGCCGACCAGGCCGTCCAGCACGATCGTCTTCCCGGAGACCGGATCGGTGACGACCTGCGGGGCCGGCGTCAGCTCCTCGCTCTCCGCGAAGACGGCCGTCTCCCGCATGCCGAAGGTCCCATCCCCGGCCACGGGGTTCACGGTGAGTCGGGAGACCCGGGCGGAAAGGGAAAAACCCGCTCGCGAAACCGTGTCAACGCCGGTCACCCGGAAAAGCCGCGTCTTCCCCGTGGCCCTCAAGACCGCCCAGCTCTCCGGCGCGATCCGGGAGTAGGCGGCGTCAAGGTCGATCGTCGTGGCGGCTGCGAGCGTCCCGGCGTCCGGCCACTCCTTGGGCCAGTTTTGCGCGTTGGAGTCGTACTGGAACCCGATGGCATCCATGTAGGCCTTCTTGAAATCCGCCGTCATCGAGCTCCAATCCGGAGCGTTGTTGCCAAAGAGACCGGCCCGCTGACGCAAGGCGTAGACCTTCGGAGTTGGATCGGCGAGGACCGTTAACGCTTCCTGCCAAGCCACCCGGGTGACGGCCGCAGCGGTATCGGCCTCGACGTCCGTGAGAATGCGGAAATCTCCGCTTTTCCCGTCCGCTGCTACGATCAGGAGTGCGTCCCCCGGCCGGAGCTGGGTGGCGACCCCGGCGAGGAAGAGGCTCATCGATCCCTTGCCGAATTTCTGGGGCGCCAGCAACCGCGGCCGCAGCGCGTTCCACTCCGGGCGGGCGAGGAGGTCCGCGCCGGTCTCGAAGCTTTGGGGCAGCTCGCTCTTGGTAGGCAAGCTCTGGGCGCGGGTGCCCCTCGGGATCGTCACCTCGCGCGGCGAGCCCGGCGAGCCGTCGAGGATGAAGGCGAGCCACGTCGACGCCGCCACCCCCGGCCGCAGCTCGTAGCCGATCGTGCGGGCCAGCTCCAGCAGCGACCGCCGCTCCGTGGCGGTGCGCAGGAACCCCTCGTTGGCGATGCGCTCCTGGTAGAAGGTGAGCACGTCGAGAGAGACCGCCCAGGCGTCGAGCAGAGCGATGGCCGGATCGTCGTCCCCACGGGTGGTGAGGGACTGCAGCGCGGCTTTGGTGGAGATCTCCGCCAGCATCGCGTTCTTGAACTTGGAGTGGGTGCCCACCCGGTAGGCCAGCGCCGAAAGACCGGGGCGGTTCGGAAGGAGGACCGGCGCCGGCCCCCCCGTCCCCTGGCAACAACCGCACGCGCAGGGGGTCTGCGGATCGCCGGCGCTCACTTGCCACCTCCCATGGAGACCTGCAGTTGGCCGTTCTCCTGGAAATTGGGATCGTTGGCGAGCTCGGCGATCTCCAGCCGGGCGATGGGGAGCACGCCGTCCCGGATCTCGGTGCCTGCCGGCTGGCCCCAGCGCTGGAAGGACTTCACCGTCACCGACGCGACCCCTTCGACCTCGGCGGCCGCGGCGTAGATCCGGGAGAGGTAGACGGGCTGGCCGAAGGTCCAGTTGTCGGGATGGAAGAAGCCCCGCCGGCCGTCCGGCAGGAGACGGCTGCTGAAGCGCTCCAGCAGGGCTCCCAGCACCTGGCCGCGGAAGTAGTCCGGTTTGGCGCAGACGTCGAGCGCGAGGAGCAGGGGCACGGGCGTCGGCCCATTCACCTCCAGGTCGTAGCCCGCCATGCGGAAGCGTTCCATGAACTGGCGCAGGCGGGCCTCGAACGCGGCGTCCACCTTCGCGCCGCCCAAGCGGTCCACGGTGAGGAAGACGGTGTACCAGCTCCCCGTCCAGCGGAAGGTCGCCGCCGCCCGCTGAACCTCCGGATGACGCTGGGCCACCGCGGCGTAGTCGGCCTCGTTGACCGCCCGCTGCTGAACGCGAAAGGCCTGGGGAGCGTACTGCCGCGCCTCCTCCAGGCTCTGCGGCTCGACGCCGCCCGCCGCCGGCAGCGGATTGCGCACGGTCTCGATGCCTTTCGCCTGGCCGGCGGCGAAAGCCACCTGGGCCAGGGCGCCGGCGCCGACGTTGCCCGCCGCGCCATTGCCCGTCCGGTAGGTGGCCTTGAACGTGTCGCCCTTCACCGGTGCCCGGCCGTTCAGGTCGTCGCCGAAGCGCAGGATGGCCTGGCCGTCCTCGTCCACCTCGGCCACGAAGGCGCGGTCGAAGCGGCCGTTCGCCAACAGGTCCGGCACGGGGCTCCAGGTCTGCTGGCCGCCGGAAACCAGCGTGACGGCCGGAACGGCGTCGGCCGGCTGGTAGCCGGAGAGGAGCGAGGCCGGGCCGGAGGCGAACCCCTTGGGCAGGGGAACGGCATGCGTGACGGGATGGCGCCGGAGCGCCGGCCGGAACGGCTCCAGCGCCGGGTCCGGCGCCGCGCCCAGGCTCTCGCTCGCGACCGTGTAGCCGTGGTCCGCCGGCGCCAGGTTGCCGCGGGCGACGCTGACGCAGTCGATGGGCTGTGCCCCATGCTCGGCGTCGGTGACGGCCGAAATGCAGAGGGGGAACGGCAAGGCGTCGGCGGCGTCCCACTCGACCTCGACCACGTCCTTTTTGTTCAGCGGATCCTTTCCCGCGGTCGTCTTGGTGATCCGCACCACGTGGCGATGGCGGGGATCGGCGTCCGCCTTCGCGCCGGTCAGCGGCCCCTTCACCTCTTCGAGGAGCAGGAGCTGCCCTGGACCGAGATCCGGGAGCGGTCCCACCAGGGTCGCGGCCTTGGCGCCGGCCGGCAGGCAGCACTCGAGGTCGCTCCAGGCGTAGAAAACGATCTCGTTGTGGGCCCGCCGCAGCGTCACGGCGTCGAGAGTCTCGAAGACGACGGCGCCGGCGTCCTTCGCCGTCGTCAGGTCGGCGGGATCGATCAAGGCGCCAACCGGGCTCCAACGGCTGAGCACCGGGGTGTGGGCAGGCAGCGTCAGGCCCTCGGCCGCGGCGCCCTTGCCCACCGTGAACGCCACCCAGGTCCGGGCGTTCGTCCCCTCGTGCAGGAAGTAGTCCACCAGCCGGGCGTGGCGCCGCACCGAGATCCGCTTGCGCGCCGTGCCGAGATAGGCCTCGGTGCCGGCGGCGTCCTGGTAGTAACTGAGCTGGTCGCCGACGTAGGCCAGCAGCTCCACCAGGGCGACCCCATGGTCCGCCGGGTTGCGCTCGCGCCAGGTGGGAGCGATCTGGCTCAGGCGGTCGAGCATCAGGCGCCGGAAGCTGGCGTAGTCCTTGGCGAGGTAGTCGATCTCGGGCTCTTCCACCGCCGCGGGCGGGCACTGGACGTCCGGCTTGCAGTCGAAGTCGCTCGGGCACTCCACCTTGAAGGAGAAGGCGACGTCGGAGAGGCGCGGATCGAAGCCCGTCGGCGGCGGCAGGTTCACCGGGTCCGACGGATCCACCAGCCGCAGGCGGTAGGGCGAGAAATCGCCGGTTGAATCCGTGCGGACAATCAAAAGACGGTCATCCAGGAGCGGCGGGGGAAAATAGGCGGCCAGAAACCGCTTCTCCTGACCATCCGGCATCGTCGGGAAGGGAATGGCCCACAACACGCGGACCGGCGTGCGCACACCCCCTTCGAGGCGAACGTTCGCGGCGGTGAGGCCGGAAATGGGCCGCAAGAGACGCACCCCGAGGAGGAGCTGGCGCAGCGCCCTGTTGTTCGGATTGATTGGATTCGGCTCGTCCACGACCTCCAGGAAGTCGATGCCGTTGAGTGCCACCTTCGCCTGGGGGTCCATCACCGCCGCGCGGCGCTCCTGGTTGCTGCAAACGTAGCGCGCCATCGGCTCAGACCTCCCGGGTGAGCTGGGCCGTGCGGCGCTGGCCGTCGCGCCGCAAGCGGTAGGCCACGGTGACGGTGAGCGTCGAGTCCTGGCTCACCACGTCGACGCTCTCCACCTGGATACGGTCCCCCAGCCACTGCTGGAGCGACCCCTGCACCGTGAACTGGACGGCGGTCGCCACCACGTCGCTGTTGGGAGCGAAGACCTGTCGCAGCAGTCCGCTGCCGAAGGTGGGCCGGTTGACCCGCTCCCCGGGCGAAGTGAACAGCACCTGCTCGATCAGATCGCGGACGTGCGTCTCTTCGTCGGTCGGCGCCGTCCGCCCCAGGCGGTCGATCTGGAAGGGAAACTCGATCTGCATCACGTCCCCTTCACGCGCATCTGGCCGGCGATCACCGTCGGCGGCCCTTGCGGGATCTGCTCGGCGCTCTGGCAGAGCGCCTGGCTGGTTTGAAGGAGGGCCGGCTGGTGGTTGACCATCACCCGCGTCGCCGGAGTGATCCACTGCACCTTGATGCACGGCTGGGGTTTCGTGCCCACAGCGAAAGCGCACCCGGCCACCGTGCTGACATCGGCCGAGGTGGCGACGGCCTGGTTGGAGACCATTACGCGGGTGTTGCTCGAAGTCGTCGAGATCTGCCCGCCGTGGGGACAGATGGCGCTGGCGCCGACGTGGAAGAGGAAGCCGGGCATCTACATCACCTCCAGGGCGCCGTCGTTGATCGAGACGCTGGCGACGGTGAGCGCGATCTTCTGTCCACCGTTGCTGAGCTCGATCCCTTTCGAATCCATGACCAGCTTCAAGGTCCCCGCGGACGCCTTGACCTCGAGGGTCAAGCCGCCGGTGCCGGGCAGATCGGAGAGGGTCAGGGTGATGCTGTCCGTCTTGATCACCTTCATCGCCTCGAGCGCCGGTTTGGCGGGGACCTCGCCGTTGCCCCAGAAGCAGCCGCTCCAGATCGGGTAGTCGGGGTCTCCGCCCTCGAACTCCACCCAGACGTTGGCGTCCTTGGGGGGCAGGAAGAACAGGCCGACCCCCTTGCCGGCGAACGGGGTGCAGGGCATCGCCCAGGAGAGGGTCCCCTCGCCCAGCACCGCGGGGCAGCTCACCTGCATCCGGCCCAGGCCGGAAGGGTCGAGGTTGTTCACGACCTTGCCGCGGTACTTGCCGTAGAAAGTGGCGCATTCGCTCATCAGGACACCTTTTGGAGCAGCGATCCCAGGCCGTCGCGGGTGAGGGTGAAGCTCTGCGTATAGCTGCCGACGCGGAGGTGATGGACGACGCGCTTGACGGCGTACCGGCCGTTGTAGAGATGGCCGACGCCGCGCACGTCGACCAGACGCCGGACTTCCAGGATGGCGCCGTAGCGTAGGGCGTCGAGCTCGCCGTGAGCCGCGACCGAGTCGCTCGAGGCGTCGGTCTTGCCCTGCGCGCGGGCCTGGGCCTGCGCGGTGTCCAAGCCGCTCTGGCGATCTTGGCTGTGGCGCACGTCGGTCTTCGGGGCCTGCCAGGTCGGTTGGCCCGAGAGGGAGGGACGCTTGCTACCGACGCTGAGCACCGGCCCGGCCTTGTTCGTCGAGCGGTCCTGCACCTGCCCTTCGACGAGCACCGGACCCAGCGGGTTGTGCGAGAAATCGATCTTCTCGACGTTGGTCTGCGCTCCCATGTTGACCGAGAGCGTTCCCTGGGACTGCGACGAGCGCTGGGCCGGCCCCCAGTAGGCCGTACTGGTCCCCGGCGCCGGACCGGGAGTGACGTGGAAGACGTAGCCGTACCGCGCCGCCATGCCGCGCAGGTAAGCCAGGTCGCTGCACTGCTGCACGGGCGTGCGTTCGGTCGGCAACGGGACGTCGACCGCGGGCGGCGTCCTCACATCGGGGATCACGCCGTACTGGGCATAGGCCAGGAGGAGCTTGCTGGCGATGACGTTCTCGCTTTGGCCGGGGTGCTCCGCGCTCACCTCGTCGAGGTCCATCCGCACGCTGGGGTCCTCCACCATCACGGTCAGCCTGGAGGTCCCCGGATCGTTGCCCGGCGCCAGCTCATGGTGGGTGATGAAGCCGTCCATCAGCACCTGCGGCACGATGCCGAAGGTGACGAGGAGGACGACGCGGTTCCAGGGCTTGAGGAGCAGCGGGTTGGCGAGCACGCTGTAGTCGATGAGATCGAGCGGGCTCGAGCGCCCGATGCGCAGCGTGATGCGGCACACCGAGGCCTGGTCCTCGCCGTGCGTGACCTCCACCTCCTCCAGCGCCTCCAGCAGATTGGGCGGCGCCGGCACGGGTATCTTCGGGCCGAGGAGAACCGTGAAGTGGATTCCCAGGAGGTTGATCATGGCCCGTCTCCGCCGTCCGGCTCGGCGCTCGCCTGCGGCAGCCCTTCGGCCTGCGGGATCCCCACGCACAACCGGCTCCCCGGCTCCTTGGTGAGCTCGGTGGGGTCCATGGCGTTGTTGGCGTCGGCCACGCGCCAGAACTGCTCCGGGTCGGAGAGCGTCCGCGACGTGATGAGGTCGATCCGGTCGCCCTCGATCACCGTGACCTCGGCTAGGAGCGGCATTTGTTTGCCATCCGGCAGGAAGCGCCGCCGCTTGTAGGCACGCTCCAGGCCGTCCGCCGTCTTCAGCACGGCGGTCTCCAGGTTGTAGTAGCGGCTGTTGGGATCGAACATGGATTTACCCCAGCTTGACGTTGAAGCTCAAGGTGCCCTGAGCGGAGCCGCCGTTCTGGCCGACCGCCGCCATGGCCTCCTTGACCAACTGATGAGAAAGGAAGACGTAGTAGCCCGGGTGGAGCACCGAGAGGTCGTTGTAGGAGAGCACCCGCAGGCCCAGGGAGACCTTGGCGCGTATGGGATTCAGGTTCACGTCGAAGGCCTCCTCGGCGATACTGAAGCTCTCGATGCGCACCGGCAGCACCCGGTTCGGTCCCCAGATGAAGAGGATGAGCGGTGCGACCGGCGGAACGAGCTCCATCGTCCCCGCCAGCATGAGAGCCGTGTTGGCGATCACCAGCGAGCTCTTGGGATAGATCAGCAGCTCGAGCGCCGAGAGCTGCGGATAGATCCCCAGGCTGACGGCGATCGGTTCGGCCTTCTCGAGCTGATCGGTGGCGTCGATCTCGATGTCCAGCGTGATGGTCTCGACCGGGGCCCCCTTCAAGCGAAGAGCCTCGACCTTGTCGCCCGAGCCGCCCCCCAAGGTCTGCGGATCGAGCCGCCGCGTCATCGTCTCCGGGTTGTACTGAAAGATGATCGGGCTCCCGGGCGGACCCAGGAGGTCGACACCCAAGAGAGCGCCTTTCATGAGGCGGGGGGAGCCGGGAAAGGAGGTCATGGGCGATCACCGTTCATTTGGTTGCAATCTCTCTCTCGTTGCATCGAGGTCTTCTAATACTTGGGACCGGGGCCCGGCCTGACGATGCCGTCGCTTCCGAGCACATCGCCGTATTCGCGATATTGAGCCTTGAGATCATCGAAGCTGGTGGCGCCACCGGCCGATCTGAGAGCTCGGTTGCACGGAGTGCAGTCGTCTTGGCTTTCAAGGCTCCCTTTGGCAAGCACGACTTTGTTGCACAGACTCCCTTCCGAAACGCCGGCTTCCGGCGGCAGATTGAAGCCAAGATCTATGGCTGCCGTGTCATCCTTCGTATCCCAACTAGCACCTCCATCGGGCAGGAGATTCGCGAACTGTGAGCCTAGTTGAAGCGCGTTCAGAGTAAAGCCACAAAATCGCCCGATATGTCCATAGAAGATGTTGCCAGGAAGACCATAGTCGAAGCAGGAGTTGCATAAAGTGAGTGTCGGGTGACCCTTCACTTGGCAGGGGCTGGGACAATAACCTGTCAGGTTATCGGCCCTCAGCCTGCCGTTCTTGAGGTCGAAGAGGCCGTTGGTCTTCACCAAGCTCTTCCACAGGGAACCACCGAGATAGAGGGAGGTAAACATCGCGACCGCAGGCTTCTCCAGGTCGAAGGGATTTACTGCCTCCCTTACGGCTTTCCCCTTGGATTCGTTGTACTGGTCTTTCGGATCTGCCTGGTTCATCTGTGTCTTGGCGCTGGCGGTGGGAGGTGGGTCCCCAAGATCTTCGGCCGCCTCCTTGACGCTGCCTTTGAGTCTTCCTTCGACGACATCCATAGACGAAAAGCCTGCCTGCCTGCCATAAGCCTCCGCGAGGCTGAGCCTCTCTGCCACGGTAAGGACGGACGGATTCGATCGTGCCGCATTTAGCTGGCTAACGAACCAAGCCGTCACGTCCGGCCCGCAGCCCCCCTTTCTCGTGGTCGAGGAATCCTTTAAAGGGGCTCTGAAGACCGTCGTTCGTCCGGCTTCGGGGCCAAGGGTATAGACCGACGATTGAGGCAAGCCGGTCTGCAGGATCTGGCTTGCAGCACGATCCGCCTCCCGCTCGGAGTGGTCTTTGGGATGAGAGACCTGCAGGTCTGTCGATACAGCCTCAGGAGAGGATGTATTCATGGAGACATGCGCAAGCTCGTGCGTCAAGAGCTGTCTTCCGGTATTCGTTTCGGGAGCGTAATGGCCGGTTCCGAAGACGACATGGTTGCTCACCGTGTACGCCTGCGCATTCACCGCCTGCGCCGAATCAGCCGCCTGCGTGTCAGTGTGCACACGAACTCGGCTGAAGTCATGCCCAAAGCGGGGCTCCATGAACGCCCGCGCCTCTTCATCCAAAGGCTGCCCCGGCGACCGCAAGACCTCGTAGACGATCGGCGGAACGTCAGGGGTCTGGCCACCAGGCTCAGCCTTCCTCTGCAATTTCTTCTGGCGGCACTCGGAGCACTCGCCAGCCGCGCCCGGTGACCCGCCGCACTCGCACTTGCGCTGGAGAAGGGCGCTCGGCACGCGAGAACTCGAAGGGCTCGGAGCCTGCTGACGGTTGCGTGTCTTGGCAGTCACGGTGGGATCAAATCCATCAAAAGAGCTTTACCGTCACGAAATTGCCCAGATCCCCGATGCCGGCGCAGGCCGAGGCTGTCGTAAAATTGTCGAGTTGGTTGTGGCCGCAGCATGCGGGGCAAAAGTCTGTGATGGTCTTGATTCCCTGAGTGTGAATGAAAACTCTGTCACCGCAGTGAAGATCAGGCCTCGTTCTGCAATTCGCGACGGTGTTGTTGCTAAGAGCGCCGCAGGCACCCCGAAATGCGCCTGTCGAACGGAAGGAGCGGTTTGCGGCGTCTGCCGGAGCCGCCGGGTTTCCTAGGCAGACGTTTTCGCGAACCACATTCCCGTGCGTCATTGAAACACCGCTGCCGTTGAGATTGGCCTGAGCGATAAATCCTGAGCGCAGCATGATCGGAGCAAAGTGGCAGTGAGAGTCGGTCAGGTATGCATGCACCGGCGCACCACCGCAGGAGTTCTCGTTGGGAACGTTGTACTGCGAATGCCGGAATATACCGAGAACCTGAATGTGGAAAGCTCGCGTATCGACGAAGTCGCTGCCGTTGACGGTCCAGGTCGCCCTCAGCCCGGTGAATTCTCGTATCGGTAAGGTGGGGACGTTAAAGTTTTCATTGGTGGTACCTGCGTTACGGGGCCCTGTAGCGACCCGATACGAGGGGCCGGCCCCGGTGAGATCCAGGTTCAGAGTGCCGGTGGTTCCCGCAGGGCCAAATCTTAGGCCAACTCCCGTCGCGAGGTTGGCAGACCGGATCTCGACAGAAGGCGACTCAGGACTTGGAGGTGGCTGCTCTCCCAAGACCTGTTGGCGGCAGTATTCCTCGCTTCCAGGGCCCATGATGCGGTTGCAAGTAGCAAGCTCGGTCGCTTCACGATAGGGCAGCGGCTCATCAAGCCTGCGATGATCCGCTGGCTCGCCGGAGTCCGGGCTCTGCGGAGCCTCTGGCGCCGGAACTCGCAAGAGCCGTGGAGTTTCCGCTTTGCCCACTCCAGAGGCCAGGCGATTGTGCAGCACGGCGTCGGCTGCGGCGTCAGCCTCACGCTCCGCCGGGTGGTCGGTCGGGCCTATCGGCAGGCTGACCTCACCGATTTCGGCCGTACCTTGTTGAACCACGTGGGTCAACTCGTGGGCCAGCAGGTGCCTACCGGCGCGGGCCTCCGGCGAATACTGCCCGCTTCCGAATACAACGTCTCGTCCCACTGTGTAAGCGAGCGCATTGACAGCTCTCGCGGATTCAGCCGCTCTCCCATCCGTATGCACACGCACCCGGCTGAAGTCGTGCCCGAAGCGGGGCTCTAGGAGAGCCCGTGTCCCTTCGTCCAGCGGCTGCCCCGGTGATCGCAAAACGTCATGGACGATCGGCGGGATGCTGGGAGTCTGATCGTTCGACGCAGCCTTCCTCTGCAATTTCTTCTGGCGGCATTCGGAGCACTCGCCACCCGCGCTCGGCGACCCGCCGCACGCGCACTTACGCTGGAGCAGACCGCTCGACACCGGAGTGAACGAAGGAACCGAGCCCTTCGTCCGGCTCTGCGCCCCGGCTTTCATCTCTTCAATCCTCCATACACCGCCCCCGCCACCTGCCGTCCCACGACCTCCGCCCGCGCTCCCGGCTTCGCCTCAAAGCTCCCACCGTCGATCCGTGCCGTCTCCCCTCCCGCCGCCAAGCCCGGCGGCAGGCCACGCTCGGTGAGCAGTCGCGTCAGCTCGCGCTCGACGGCGGCGCCGATGCGGTGGCGATCGCTGGCGGGAAATCCCTCCAGGACCAACTCTTCGATGTGGAGGTCGATCTTCATCCCTCCCACCCCCGGATCTCGGCGTCGGAGAGTGGACGTTCGAGCTTGGCGAACTCGCCGCGGGCGGCGCGCAGGAGGTGGGCCATGCGCACCGGGGCGCCGTCGTCGGCCGCCAGGAAGGCCGCGGCGAGGGCGATGTTGCGGATGTTGCCGCCGGCGACGGAGAGGCGGCCGAGCTTCTCGGCGTCGAGCCCCTCCGTGGGGGTCTGGCGCGGGAAGATGCGGCGCCAGATCTCGGCGCGGTGGGCGGCGTCCGGGAAGGGGAAGTGGACGATGAAGCGCAGGCGGCGCAGGAAGGCCGTATCGAGCGCATCCTTCAGGTTGGTGGTGAGGATCGCCAGGCCCCGGTAGGACTCCATGCGCTGGAGGAGATAGCTCACCTCGATGTTGGCGTAGCGGTCGTGGCTGTCCCTGACCTCGCTGCGCTTACCGAAGAGGGCGTCGGCCTCGTCGAAGAGAAGGACGGCTCCGCCCTCCTCGGCGGCGTCGAACACCTTGCGGAGGTTCTTCTCGGTCTCGCCGATGTACTTGCTCACCACCGAGGAGAGGTCGATACGGTAGAGGTCGAGCCGCAGCTCCCCGGCGAGCACCTCGGCGGCCATGGTCTTGCCCGTGCCGCTGGGGCCAGCGAAGAGGGCGCCGATGCCCAGCCCGCGGCTGCCGCGGCCGGCGAAGCCCCAATCCTCGTGGACAGTGCGGCGGTGGCGGACGTGGACGGCGACCTCACGCAGGATCTGGCGCTGGGGCTCGGGCAGCACCAGATCGTGCCAGCCGGCGGCGGGCTCGATGCGTTGGGCCAGGCTCTCCAGGCGAGGCCGGCTTTGCGAGCGGCAGGCATCCCAAAGCGCGGAACCCGTTTCCGCTCCCAGGCCGGCCCCCTGGGCGGCGGCGGAGCGGATGGCCACGGCGCCGAGGTTGAACTGAGAGACCATGGCGTCCACCTGGCCGTTGAGCTCCGCCGCGGTGGGCCCCAGGGCCGCGAGCCAGAGGACGCGCTGCTCGCCCGCGGTCGGGCCGGGAACGTCGAAGGGGAGGACGGCCCGCTGCCGCGCCGGCCGCCGCTCGCGCAGGGCGACGAGAAGCGGTCCCCGCAGCTCCTCCGTCAGCCGGGCCACCGCGCCCTCCCGCGCCGCGTCGCCCGGATCGAGATCGGCGGCGTCGAGGAAGAGGGCGCTTCCCGAAAGCACCGACTCCCGCTCCCAGAGCCGGATCAACCCTTCGAGCTCCGCCGGCACCGCGGGCACCGCCGCCACGGGAAGCTCGTGGAGGCTCAAACCCAGATGGGCGCAGACGGCGAGCGCGATGGCTCGCTGCCCGGCCGCATCGCCGCCGTTGCCGCTGCAAAGCTGGACGGCGGGGAGGCCGCTCCGGCCGGCGGCCTCGGACCAGGCCGCCGCGATGCGATGGGCGAGGTCCTGTTGCGAAGGGACGAGCTCGGCCCCCGCCAGCGGCTTGATCAGCCCGGACAATCGATCGTCGACCGTCTCCACCCCGGCCAGGAAGTGGAGCACCCGCTCGTCGATGCGCAGGGGACTCGCGGTCAAGGACTCGCCGCTCCCCACCTCGATCAGCCGCCAGTGGCGCAGCGGAGCCCTGGGGGTGAGGGCGCTCCAGTGAGGCTCCGGGAGGGCGGCCAGGGCAAGGCTGAAGGTCGGCTGGCGCCGGTTCCCATCTCCCTGGGCGGCGGCGCAGCGGGCGGCGAACCCGGAGTCCAGCTCCACGCCCGCGCAGAGCAGGAGGAGGTCGCGCTCGAAGGGGGAGAGGCCGAACCGCTCGCTCACCACCTCCAGGGCCGGCGGCGCCGGCATCGCCGCGACGGCCTCCTCCAGGGCCTTCGCCGGCTCCGGGCCGGGCTCAGGGCCCCCCGCGTGCCGGTCGAGGGCGCCGCGCAGCACGGCCAGCGCCGCCAGGAGATGGCGCTGGTTGGCCTCCCGCCATGGGGTCTCGCTGCTCATACCACCACCTTGGGACCGTCGTAGGTGCCGTCCGTCGCGACCGTGAGGAGGCTTTCGGCCCCGTCCACCTGGACGCGAACGAGGAGATCCGTTCCGCCGGCAAGGCCGCGCACCTTGAAGGTGACGTCCGTATCGGGGTCGATCGTCCGCTTCTCGGCCACGACCGAGAAGGCCCGGGGATTCGCCGCCGCCGCCGGCTCGTTCAGGAGCAGGACGACCCGCTGCCGCGCCCCCACCGGCGGCGCGATCTCCACCGTGACCGTGCGGAATTCGTCGAGGGGAGACGTCGCCATGGAGAGGGTGGGGTTGGTAGCCCGCGGCCGCAGGACGAAGGGCGCCACGTTCGACTCCGAGCCCGCGTGGAGCGTGGGGGGCGTACCGAGGAGCTGGCGCTGAACGACCTGGGCGCCCATCATGCCGGCCCGCAAGGTATCGGCCGGAAAGGGCGGCGAGGCGAGGAGGACGCGGATCTCGGAGTCCGAGACGTCCGCCGGTGCGGGCTCCACCTCGGTGCCGCCGATCCGCACCCACGTCGCATCTCCCTGAAGGTTCCGCCCGCGCAGAACAATCGTGTCTCCCGGGAGGATGGGCAGGCCGGGGCCCGCGGAGGACAGCACCTCGTCGATCTCCGGCTGGCGGAAGGGGGAGACGTAGACGTTGCGGCTCCGCACCGGGAGTGCCGGCTGGGTCGTGACCTCGGGCACGATCAGCACCACGGACGCCTGGTAGGCCACCGAGAGCCTGTAGGGCACCTGGAAGAAGACCGACCACAGCTTCGACAGCTCCTCGAGGTTGAAGCCGGTGGGAACGAGCCGCACCGCCTCGATCTGATCGGCCACGTCGGCGTTGCCCAGAACGTCTTTGGCCGCGCCGCTCAGAATGCCGGGGGAGAGCACCGGCTGCGTGTGGAGCATGCTGACCACGCTCCCCAGAAGGCGTTGCGGCTCGAGCAGGTTGTCGCTGCCGTAGAAGCTGAGGACGTAGTGGAGATCGAAAGCCGCCTGCGGGAGTTGGGCCACCGTGCCGTCCTGGCGCCGGGTGGGCAGGTCGGCGTTTCGCCAAGCAGCGTTCGGCGTCACCTGATAAAGGAAGACGCTGACGCGCGGATTCTTCTCGTCCTTGAGAGTGTCCGGCCGCTCAAGAGTCGCCTGGGCCGCCGAGACCGCCTGCTTGGCGGCGGCGTCCAGAAGGTCTCGCAGGGCCGCCGTGACGTTGGCGAAGGCGAGATAGTTGCTCACATCCGCCCCTCGCTGCGCCGGCGCAGGTACTCCTCCAGGGTGAGCCGGGGACCGGCCGGGCGCGCTGCCGGAACCGGCGGCGGCGCGGGGGCCGTGGCCCGCACCTCGATCCTGCCGATGGTGACCCGGATGGTGGGCTCGGCCACCGGGGAAGCTCCGGCCTCGGCCCGCACGCCGGCGCGAGGCGAGGCGAGCCGCGGAGGGACGGGCGCTTCGCGCAGGGCGGGGTTGCGGTCCGTGGGGGTGTCTCGAAAATCCATGGGAAGGGCTCGACGCCGATGCGACAAAACGACTGGAGACGGATCGGTGACCGTGTCGCCGTGGCGGTCTTGCTGGTCCCCTTCGTCCTTGGTGTCCTCGGTGTCCTTGTCGTCCTGGCCGGCTGTTCTCCCTCTTCTCCCGGGGAGGGGGGGTTGGGGCATAGGCGCTAACTCAACTTGGCTGGGAGGTCTTCCCGCCCAAGACCCCTCACTCCCCCAACCCCTCTCTCCCATCGCCCTGCCCCCGACCGGGAGAGAGGGGAGCGCCAAAAAAGGCGGCCTAGCTGTTGGCTGTTCTCCCTCTTCTCCCGGTCGGGGGGAGGGCGATGGGAGAAGAGGGCCGGGGTGATGAGGGGATTGGGAGGGGGAACTTGCAGCAAAGTTAGCGCCTGTTCGACTCCGCTGCGACGAACCGACAAGAGCCGGACCGGTCACCGCGCCGTCGTGGCCCTCATCACCCCGGCCCTCTTCTCCCAGCCTCCCCCCCGGCCGCCGGGAGAAGAGGGAGAAAGACCCCTCATCCCCCCGATCCTCCTCTTCTGCCATCACCCTCTCCGCGATAGGGAGACCAGGGAGAACAGCCAATTCCTCCTCTGTAGGACTTCCGGCTCCCCTCTCTCCCGGCCGGCGGGGGGGAGGCTGGGAGAGAGGGGCTGGGGGAGTGAGGGCCTCGAAGCGGCGGACAGAGCTCCGTCCACCAGATGGGCCGGCGTCATCACTCTTAAAGGGTGTCTCGAAGAAGGCGTCAGCGACTCCGCTTATCGCCCGGGATTGAAATCCTGGGCTACCGACGGTGGTCCCCTCCGGGACCGCGGTTTGATTCTCGATGCCACTGCCCGGAGGCCCGTTCCTTGCCGCCGCCGGTGTCGTCGCCGAGGGCGGCGATTCAGCCCCCGGCGATCCCGTGGCCTCTCCCTCGGAACCCGGCGGATCCACGCCGAGGACGAGGGGAGCGGCGGACTCGAAGCGCGAGGGCAGCCGCGGTTGAAGCGGCGAGACCCGGCCCAGAGCGCGGGCGGCGAGGCGGCCGAGGAAGTCGTTCATGCCCCCGCCATCTCCAGATAGATTCCGCGCCGCCACGGGCTCAAGGCGAGGACGTCCGGCTCACGCCAGCCGTAGGCGCGCGCCAGGACGTGGATCTGCCGCAGCAAATGCCGGGCCTGGACCTCGAGCTCGGCCCAGAAGAAAGAGGCCACGTCGAGCAGCTCCCACCAACCCTCGCCACAGGCCGGACAGCGCAGCTCCAGCAGCAGCTCGGCGCCGGGGTCGGCCTCGGCCATGCCCTCGCCCAGGACCGTGAGGTCGTCCTCCGAAAGATCCTCTGCCGCGACCGGCTCCCCGCCCCGCCGCGCCTCCAGCAGGCAGAGCCCGGCGAGCTGCCGGCGGGCCTCCTCGACCGCCGGGCAGCGCTCGACGGCCAGCAGATCGAAGCTGTTCGGCAGACGGAAGCGCAGCTCCAGCCCGTCCCGCGCCAGCTCCAGCTCGCCGGGAGGATCGACGTCTCCGCCGGTCCTCAGGTCCCGGCCGTCGAGGGCGACGTCCAGGGGCTCGCTACACCCGGGGCAGTGGGCGAGGCCTTCGAGACGAGAGCCCAGCGCCTCCTCCCGAAGTTGGAGCAGCCGGCGGTCCCTCTCGCCCAGGGGAAGGCTGCCCAGCTCGTCCCAGCTCACCTCCGGGCTGGCGGCGGCGAGAAGGGCCAGGGCACGGACCGTCGCGCCGTGCCCCTGGCACCGCTCCCAGACCTCGAGGAGCCGCTCGGGCGTCAACGGCCGCATGGCCTAAGCCGGCACCGTGAAGCTGGGCTCGCTAGGCTCCGTCACCGCGACGTCGCGCTCCCAGCCCTCGTTCTCCAGCTTGATCGTCTGGATGGCCACGGCATTGGCGCTGGCGTCCAGATCCGGCTGGGCCTGGAACTCCGACACCCAGCAGCGGTAGACCTTGTAAGCCAGCACCGGCTGGCCGGCCTCGTTGTACATCTCGATGATGATGTCCTTGCGGAAGTCCTGGAGCGAGACCTCGGCCCCGAGGCCGGCGCCGTAGTTCCACACCTTGTTGGCCCACTTTTCGAACTCGGTGTCGTGGGTCACTCCGCGCTCCAGGGTAATGGCCTCGTACTTGGTCTGCCCCGGCGACTTGCGGACGCTGCTGGGGTCACCGCCCTCGCGGTGCTCCACCGGCGTGGTGGTGCGCTTGAGGGCGCCGACCTTGCTGATGCCCGCCACGTACTTGCCGTCCCACTTGACGCGGAACTTGAAGTTCTTGTAGGGATCGAAGCGTTGTGCGTTGACGCTGAACTGGGCCATATCTCCTCCAAGGGCCTAGGCCTGGACCTGGCCGGCGAGCTGTTGGATCTGAATGATCACGAACTCGGCGGGCTTCAAGGGCGCGAAACCCACCAGAATGTTGACCACGCCGCGGTTTCTGTCGTCCTGAGTCGTCGTTTCCTTGTCGCACTTGACCAGGTAGGCGTCGCGCGGCGACGTGCCCTGGAAGGCGCCCTGGCGGAAGAGGGTGTGCATGAAGGCACCCAGGTTCAGACGGATCTGCGCCCACAACGGCTCGTCGTTGGGCTCGAAGACCACCCATTGGGTGCCGCGGTAGAGGCTCTCCTCGAGGAAGAGGGCGAGGCGGCGCACGGGGACGTACTTCCACTCCGAGGCCAGCCGGTCGTCGCCCTGCAGAGTGCGGGAGCCCCAGACGACCGGTCCGGCGGCCGGGCGCACCCGCAGGCAGTTGACGCCGAGAGGGTTGAGCTCGCCGTTCTCCGGATCGGTGAGCGGCACGCTCAGGGCGGGAACGCCCACCAGCGTGGCCTCCAGGCCGGCCGGGGCCTTCCACACGCCGCGTTGGGCATCCGTGCGGGCGAAGACGCCCGCCACCGCGCCGCACGGCGCGAAGTCGTCCATCTGGTTGTCGTGCAAAGGATCGGGCTGGCGCAGCCGCGGGAAGAAGAGGGCGGCGTTCTTGCTGGTGGTGCCCACTCCGGATGCGATGCCGCTCTTGGCCAGGTCCTTGGTCATCCAGGTGCTCGGCGGATCGACGATCAGCATGGCGCGCCGCTGCTCGCAGTAGGCTCCGGCCGCGGCGACGACCGACGGAGCGACGTCCCCCGTCGATGAATACGGTGGGATGCAGAGGAGATTGAACAGGTCGGCCTTTTCAAGGGCGTAAAGGCCGGACTTGGCATTTTGACTTCCGGTGACATCCGCATCGCTCAGCCCCTGGCCGTCGTCACCCCCGGAGGCCGTTCCCGTGACCGCGGACTGCGGGACGGGGACTGACAACGGGGGAGGGGTTCCCTTCCAACGGACGAGCCGCGATTGTGTCGTCAGGACCTTGTCGATCCGCCGGGGGCTGTCCACCAGGGTCAGGTTGCGGAAGATTTCCACCGCTCCCGAGGGATCCGTGACCGTCAAGTTGAACAGGTCGCTTTGGCTGACGTTGAAGCTTTGGGCCACGGCGGCGGACACGTTGGCGTCGACGGCGGCCGTCATGCCGTTCGCCCAAGCCCCTTCGCTGGCGGCCTCCAGGGTCAGGAAGACCGTCCCGCCCAGCGGGCTGCTCGGCGGACTGGTCGCCGCGACGACGGTCAGCTCCGCGCGGACGCCTCCCTCGACCAGGCGGACGATGATCGCCTGGCTGCCGCCGTTGAGATAGAAGTCGCGCACCGCGTAGCCGAGCGAGCTTCCGATCCACAGTCCGCCGAAGAGCCGCTCGAAGTCGCCGAGGCTGTTGATGGTGATCGGATCGTTGACCGGTCCTCGCTTCGCCCGGCCGATGAAGGCGGTGATCGAGGTCGCGACCCCGGTGATCGTTCGCACCCCGCTGGGCAGCTCCTCGATGTAGACGCCGGGATAGGTTGGCTGGACTGGCATCGGAATCCTCCCTCGTCGAGATCGCCGCCGTCCGTGCAGCCGTTGGAGCTCCAGGGGATCGAGTCGCTCAGGTTCGAGCCGCGGGAAGGCGGTTTCGGGTTGGCAATGAAGGCTTGACTCTCAGGACCCATTCTAGGGAAGAACTTGCGCGAAAGACAAATAGACATATCGACGCAAGGATCTGCGAAACCTCCACCAAACCGAGAGCATCCAATCCTGCGTAGATCCATTCGAACGCCGGTCCCAAGGAGGGTCCGAACCGCTATGCTGGAGCCCGCGATGCCTTTTCCTCCGGAGCGCCCCACCCCGACGTTCCCCTATCAGGTCGAAGCCCGCATCGGCGAGGGCGCCATGGGCATCGTCTATCGCGCCATCGAGCCGTCGCTGGAGCGCCGGGTGGCCATCAAGTCGCTGCGGGCGCAGATGCTCGCCGGCGAGGAGCCCGCCGTGGCGCTGGAATACCGCGCCCGCTTCCTCCAGGAGGCGCGGGCCGCCGCCGCCCTCTCCCACCCCGGCGCCGCCACCATCTACCGCATCGGCGAGGAGGACGGCAGCCCCTACATCGCCATGGAATGGCTGGAGGGCAAAACGCTGGAGGAGGTGATGAGCGAGGAGGGGAAGCTGCCTCCCGAGCGCGTCGTCTCCCTCATGATCGATCTGCTGAGCACGCTCGACAACGCCCACCGCAACGGCGTGGTCCACCGCGACATCAAGCCCGCCAACCTCGTCCTCCTGCCGGACGGCCGCCTCAAGGTGACGGACTTCGGCATCGCCCGCCTGCGCGGCTCGGACCTGGTGAAGACACAGGCCGGCTTCGTGCTGGCCACGCCGCGCTTCGCCTCGCCGGAGCAGCTCCGGGGCGAGGAGGTCGACGGCCGCTCGGATCTCTTCTCCGCCGGCATCCTGATGTTCCACCTGCTCACCGGCCGCTTTCCGTTCGCCGGCAGCGACTTCCTGCAGGTGGCGAGCGCCGTGCTTCGCGACGAGCCCACCCCTCTGCGGTCGCTGGAGCCCTCGCTCTCCCCCGCTCTCGAAAGCGTCGTGGCGCGCACCCTGGCCCGGGACCGCGAGGGTCGCTACAGCACCGCCACCGACATGGCCCGGGCGCTCGCCGAGGTGCAGAAGGCCACCGTCGCGGCGACCGTGTTGAACGCCGCGGCGGCCGCGGTCCAGGCGGGGACAAGCACCATCCTGCGCAACCTGCCGGCGGAAGCTCCGCACGCGGCGGCCGGCGCGGCGCGGAGCTGGCCGGCCCGGGACCTCGGCGCCCAGGGCTCGAAGAGCCTGCTCGACCGCCTGCTCGACCGGCCGCTCCACGCCCCGGCCTTCGCCGGAGCCGCGATGCTCGACGACGCCTGCCTCTTTCTCGCCGACGGCCTCGTGCTGGCGGCGGTCGACACCCGCACGGGCGAAACGGGCGACGCCGTCCTCGAAGCGCTGCCCGCCAAGGTGCGCGCCGTGCTCCACCCGGCGCCCGAGGAGCTGGGACCCGGCTGCGTGCGCCAGCTCGCCTCGCTGCTCCACCCGCCTCGCCCGCGGCACGAGGGCTTCGATTCCAAGTACGTCAATCTCCCCGGCCTCATCGCCTCGCTGGGCGAGGAGCGCTTCGACGGCGCCCTGCGGATGCGGCGGGAGATGGGCGTCGTGGCGGCGCTGCTCTTCTGCGGCGGCGTGCCGGTGCTCTCCCTCTTCTCCGCCGGCTGGGAGGGTGTGCCGGTGGAGCGCCCCTGGCAGGAGTGGATCGGCAGCGTCGCCGTGCAGGCCGACGTCATCGAGTGCCGGCAGATGCCGTGCTTCCTCTCCTACCAGCGCGAGCTGCGCAACGCCGAAGTGCAGGTGACCCGGGCGCCGGCTCCGGTGATCGCGTCCGAAGGCATCGCCCACCCTCTGCTCGCCGAGGACCCGATGGCCCGCTTCCTGCGCTGGAGCCTGGAGGAGGCGCCGCGGTTCTTCGCCGAGCGGGACCGCACGGCGCGCTGGAAGTATCTGGTGGAGTGGCTGGCGGACGTGCGCCGCGCCGCGCTCCACCACGATCTGCCCCGCACCGGCACGCCGGCCACCGACTTCTTCGACCTCGCCACCTTCGACGCCGACGGCCGCGTCCTCCACCTCGCGCAGCGGGTCTCCCGCGCCACGCCCGAGGTGCTCGCCGCCTTCAAGGAGGACGTCATCCGCGCCAAGACGGCGCGTCTCAAGGGGGGTGACATCGGCGGCGCCGTCCTCGTCGCCCGCGGCTTCGACGACGCGACGCTGGAGGCCTACCACACCACCGAGTTGGGCAGCACCGGCCGCTTCACCTTCGGCGTCGAGGAGAGCTTCACCAAGTACGAGGGCTTCGTCCGCGTCGGCCCCCGCCGCGGCTTCCATCTGCTGCTGGTGCAGGAGACGGACGACGGCTTCACGCCGATTCTGAGCTGAGGTCTTTTCGCGAGCCGCAAAATACCCGAGATGAGCTGCAGCCAGCTCGGCAGGTGCCGCAAACTTCGAAAGTGGAACCGCTGAGACCTCGGCAAGAGTCGCAAATGCCCAGCGTGGGACCGTTGCTGAAGCTACAGCAGCCGCTAGTGAACGTTCACCAGCCGCAAGTGAACGTCCACCAGTCATTGGTGAACGTCCACCAGCCGCAAGTGAACTTTCAGCAGCCGCAAGTGAACGCGTAGCAGCCGCAAGTTAACCTACAACAGCCGCAAATGGAACGAGAGCAGCCGCAAATGGACTCGGAGCAGTCGTCCCTGCCTCGCCAGCACCCACCGCTGTACCGCCATTTGCGGCAACTCCCGCGACAGGGAGAGCTGCTGAGCGATTTTTTGCGGCATAAGGTGTGGTAGATGCGGCTGCTGGCTGATACGATCGCCCCCTCTGCCGGCGGGTTGCGGCACAAAGGAGGGGTGGGATGGCGATGACGAGCGAAGTTCCTCTGGCGGCGGTCGAAGCCAACCTGGACGAGCAGATCGCGATCCACCGGGAACGCGAAGCCTTCCACGCCGAGCAGGAAAACCTTCACCGGCAACAGCGCGAAATCCACGCCGCCGAGCTCGAAGTGCTGACGAAGAACCTCGCGACCTTCCGCGCGGCCACCGCCGCGGCCCTCGATCTCGCGGCCCGTCACGTCCCCGCGGTGCCGTCTCCCCCGCCGCCGGCCCCGGACCCTGACCCCGGCCGCAGGCCGCGCCTGAGCCGCATGGTGGACCTGGTGCTACAGAGCTGGCCGGCCGGAAGCCCCTTCGGGCTCTCGAACGTCGCCTCCGAGATCGACCGCCGCTACCGCGACAGGCTGCGCAAACCGGTCGATCCCCGCATGGTCTCGGTGCACCTGCGCCGCCGGCTCGCCAATGGCACCCTCATCGCCGTCGAGAGAGGCCGTCCCCACCACGAAGCGCGGTACGCGCGGCCGAAGTAGGGCGCGGGACAGGCTCCTACACCGTCCGCAGCCGCGTCGCCTCCAGCGCCCGCTCGATGCTTACCAGGTCGAGCTGGGCGCGCGCCAGGTTGCCCTGGTGGCGGTCGAGGATGAGGAGGAGGAAGTGGTCCTCCCCCGTGCCCAGGCCGCGGGCCATGTAGTAACGCTCCGAGGTGGTGAGCAGAACCTCCTCGAGGGCCTCGGTGCCGCCCGCCCGCCGCACGGCGCGCCGTTGCTCGCGCAGCAGCTCGGCGATCGCTCCGGCCATCTCCTCTCCCAGCTCCAGCTTTTCGGAGAGGCTCCCCGAGTCGGCCACCGCGCCGGTCTCCGTATCCACCAGCACCAGCCCGAGGGCCCCCTTGATCGACCGTCCCCGCTTCAGCGCCTCGGCCATGGGGCCCAGAGCGTCCAGCTCCGGCCGCCGGCGCCGCCCGGGCCGGCTCTCGCCCGGGGCCGGCGGCGCCGGGGTCGCGGCGGCGTGGGGAGCCTGACCCTGTTCGCGCTCGTCCTGGAGCCGCATGCCTTCCATGAGCAGGTAGCTCAGGCCGGCGCCGATCTCGGTTTCCACCTCGGGGCAGACGTCTATGATCTCGATGTCGGCATCCTCCCAGGTGACGATCTCCAGGGCCGCCGCCTGGCCGGACAGCTCTCCCGTCGACGCGCCCACCAGCCGGCCGGTGCGGAAGAAGAGGCCTCCAGCCCGGCCCAGGGAGGTGATGGCGAGCGTGCACGTCTTGCGCTCCAGCTCCAGGAGCTGCAGGAAGGAGGGCAGGGTGATGTTCTCCACCCGTCCCTTCACGCGTTGCGCCAGCAGCTCCCGGATCTTGGCCTTCAGCACCGGGACGTTGAACGGCTTGGTGAAGCACTCCACGGTGCCTTCCAGGCGGGTCTCCGTCTCGCTCCCTCCGAGAGCCGTCATGACGATCACCGGCAGCCCGGCGAAGTTGCGGCGCAGGTGAGCCAGCAGCTCAAAGCCGTCCATCTCGGGCATCCGCAGGTCGGTGAGCACCAGGTCGACCCGCTCGGATTCGAGGACGGTGATGGCTTCCAGGCCGCTGCCCGCGGTGGCGACCTTGATACCACGCCGCCGGTCGGCGAGGCCCTCGGCCAGCGCGAATCGGACTGTGGGCTCGTCGTCGACTACTAAAACCGTCTTCATGGAAATCTGAGCTCCGCACACCAAAGCCGGATTAGTATAGGACTACCACCAGAGACTTGGGTTCCGCAACGAACCGCCCGGCGAAATTGCCGACGGAGAGGACTTCATGAAAAGACTCCTGACCGCATTTGTTGGACTTCTGCTCAACTCCCTGCTCGCGACGGGAACCGTGAGGGCCCAGAGCGGCGCTCCCCCGGCGGCGCCGGCGGCGTCCGCGCCGGGAGAGGTCGTCTGGCACATCGTCCGGCCCGGGGAGACCCTGGAGCAGATCGCCACCCGCTACCTCGGCTCCGTGCAGCGCTGGAAAGAGCTGCACCAGCTCAATCCCAACATCCTGGACCCCAACCGCATCGAGCCCGGCCAGCGCATCCGGCTGCCCGGGGTGCGGCAGATCCTCCCCGTCGCCACCCTCAACCGGATGTCGCGCCAGGTGGAGGATCAACCCTCCCCCATCGCCTGGACCGATGCCAGGGTGGGAGACATGCTGGTGGAGCGGGACGGCGTGCGCACCTTCGGCAAGTCCTCCGCCGAGCTGCGTTTCACCGACGGCGCCCGCCTCATGGTCACGGAAGACTCCCTGGTCTTCCTGCGCCGCTCGGGGGCGGTGCTCAAGGGGGTGGAGAGGAAGTCGATCGAGCTGATGAACGGGCAGGCTGAGCTCGACGCGCGCTCCAACACGCCGTCGACCGGCGCGCCAGAGGTGGAGATCGTCGTCGGCGCCTCGCGGACGACCTCCCGGCCCGACAAGTCCGGCGGCGCCCAGACCCGTGCCCGCAAGGCGGAGGGAAACAGCGCCAAGGTGATGGTCTACGGCGGCGAGAGCGACGTCGAGGCGGGAGGCGCCAAGGTCCAGGTGCCGCGCGGCATGGGCACCTCCGTCGCCGAGACCGGACCGCCGGGGCCGCCCGAGAAACTGCTGGCCGCCCCCCCGGGGACCGATCCGGCGGCGGGCGCCGAGAGGGCCTGCGCCGACCCGCTCTTCTCCTGGCAGGCGGTGCCGGAGGCGGCTTCCTACACCGTCGAGATCTGCCGCGATCCGGGCTGTGCCGAGCTGGTCGAGCGGCAGACCGGCGAAACCGCGGCGCAGTGGCGTCCCGCCGCTCCCCTGGCCGTGGGACGCTACTACTGGCGCGTGACGGCGCGCAGCCTCTCCGGCCTCGACGGCTATCCCAGCGAGGCCTCCGGGCTCGCCATCACCTCCGACCGCACCGGAATGCAGGCGCCGACCGGCAGTCTGCAGATCGGCGGCCCGCAGGTGCGGGTGGGCGACCGGCTGTTCACCTCCGCGGCGGCCACCGTGCAGGTGACCGCGGTGGGGCCGGACGGCAGCCCGGCGCGCTCGCTGCCGGTGATCGGCGGCCAGGAGGCGGCGGCCTGGCCGGCGGCGTGGACGGCCGGCGCGCACACCGTGGGCGCCGTCGTGCTCGACGGCTGCGGCCATCGCGTGCCGCTCGCCCCCGTGGCCTTCGTCACCGACACCGAGCCGCCCGTCATCCGCTGGCAGGTGGGCGATCAGAAGGCGCTCTCCGACCGGCTGGCCCCCGACACCGAGAGCGACCGGCGGCGCCTGCGCGGACGGCGCGGGCGCGGACGCCCGGCGAAAGATGCCTGGCAGACCCAGGACGGCGTGTGGCAGGTCCCCGTGCCCTGGGTGAAGGAGAAGCGGGGCGGCGTCTACGCGCAGTTCCCGGTGGAAATCAAGAGCGACCGTCCCCAGGCCTTCCTCGCCGCGCCGGAGAGCACCGCCGCCGTCGACGGCAAGAACGACCGGCTCGACGACCACATCCTCTGGATCGCCGCCGAGGACGCCGGCGCCGGAGTCGATCGCCTGATCCTGCGCGACCACACGGAGCCGGATCGCGTGGTCCTGGAGGTGGAGGCCGTCGACATGGTGGGCAACAGCAGCCGGAAGGAGATCGTGCTCCGGCGGCAGAGGTAGGGGAGCGCCGGCTCCTCAGCGCCCCTACCCCCTAACCCCCTCTCCCTCCCCGGGAGAGGGGGAAGGCATGCGAGGCCGTTTCGTGTCGCCCTCCCTCCATGTCGATCGTGACCGTCTTCACTGCCATGCACTGACCTAGCTGGAGGCGTCAAGTCCTCCGCAACTCGGATCCCCCCTCATCTCATTAGCGGCAGGGCGTCGATCCCGCCCTCGCGTTCACAGCTCGCAAGGATCGACGGATAGATAGGGAGAAAAGAAGCCTGGTTTGCCCCAGCCACTCTGACGTGCTATCTCGAAGAGGTCGCGCAGGGAGCTCTCCTCGACCTCGATGAGGAACGACTCGGCCCCGATGAGCAGGGAATTCGTTGCGGCATGAATGCCATGCATCTCCCCCAACAGAATGAAGGAGCCGCGGCAGTTCTTGCAACGTGCGATGCTCACGAGCAAGGCCGGGTCCCGAAACCAATCCTTGAGAGGCTCCGCGGCTCGGAGCCGCGACCAGTCTTCGGCGACGAAAGCCTTGACGACATCCGATTGGGACGGATCCAACAGGCCATCAAAGGATTCATCGCTGAGACGGATGCCAAGGACTCTTTCTCGATAGTGAATAGGCTGGTGACATCCATCGCAACACATCTCCTCGATCCGTTGACGCCTCAGGCGCGTGAAGACGAACAGAAACACAACGCTGCCCACGGCGAACGACAGGCCCCAGAAAATGCGCTGCACGAGGGTCGGGTCAACGAGTGACTGGAATAAGGGAAGCGCGAGGAGGGCACGGAAGCCGAGCATCGCCACCAGAGCGGCTCCGCCCCCTAAACCGATCACCCAGGTCAAGGGTATGGGCCTCATGTCCAAGGAAAAAGACCGGAGCCGTTTCACCGGTTCCACGCTGCCGCGGCGCTGCACCCTTTCCAACCGGCTGATCGGCTGAGACTCCTCGACCTCGACAGGCCCCGGATTGCTCTCCATGGAAGCTCTCCTGGTATTACGAAGTACGCCTACGTTACCATGGTTCTGCGATGTCGAAAAAGCCGGCGGGACGCAGCGCTCCCAGGAACGGCTTGACCGCGGACGGGTCTCCTGCCGAACGGAGATACCAGGACCGCCTCCTCCCTCCAAGGACTACCCTCTTCAGCTTCCCCGCTTCCCCGAGCCTCCCCAATTCACGCCTCCGTCGTCCCCTGAGACCGCGATAAGGCTCATCAGAGCCTTTAGGACAGCCTCTCCCCATCGACTTAGAGCGAGAGAGAACCCGGTACTATCGGCCGCTGCTCAGATGGTAGTGCTCCCCATCGACGACGAGCCGCAAGCGCCACGCTCCGGCCTCGCGGACGGCGACCAGGAGCTGGCTGTAACCCCAGGCGTAGAGAACGTCGAAGCGCAGCAGCATGCGGGTGCCTGATGGATCGGTGGCCACCGCTGAGCAGTAGTGCCAGGGCGGGCGGCTCGCCACCCCTTCGCGCTGAAAATGCTCCTCCGCCCACTGCGAGCAAATACCGCGACGGGCGCTCGGACCATCTCCTCCTGTTCCGCGGCTCTTTCGGACCTGATCAGCCCGGCGGCGTCCCCTTGATTCGTGGAGCACTGCCTGAGACAATGAGGCTGCTGAGTTCCCCGCTCGGAAGGAGCGCTTCAGCAGCCTGTTACCGATAGCCATGTTTGCTCTAATCAGTACCACCTATCCCTTCTTATCTGGACCTCTTGGCGTGAGTCGAAATCTCTTTCTCTCCACATTGCTGCGCACTTAAGGGAGAAAATTCCATGGGATTCTTTAGAAAACTTCAGTTGCATATCGACGACAAATTTATGGCGCCCACAGCTCAGGCTATGAAGTTGGGCGCCGACTTGACAGAGAAGGCACCGGCGCCCGTTAAGGCGGCTGCCGTTATGGTTGGCTCTTTTGCCGGGTCTATGTATGGAGGCTTCCGCGCCTGCAACCCAGTAGACATTATCGATAGTGTGCTGACCCCCGAAAAGGAAATGGAAGAGAGAGTCGAGAAAAAGATGAAGGCGGTAGATTTTTGACGGCGATCTCGGGAATCCTTCGCGCGGCGAGATCCCAACGGATCTCAGCGCGTTGCGCCATGCCGCTGAGCTAGCTACGCCGGGGCGTTCAGCGAATGGGGCTGCCGAGAAGGTGCCACCCAAACAGAGAGAAGAACACCCCCCAACCGCCAACGAGCCCGACCTCGTCGTGGTGGCGGAGGCGGCGGACGGGGAAGAGGCCGTCGCACTCTTCGAGGCTCACCGGCCGGACGTCGTGCTGATCGACCTGCGCATGCCGCGGCTCGACGGCGTGGGCGCCATCCAGGCGATCCGCGCCCTCGACCCCGGCGCGCGTCTGGTCGCCCTGACGACGTACGAGGGCGACGCCGACATCCACCGCGCGCTGAGCGCCGGCGCCTGCGGCTACCTGCTCAAGGACGCGCTGGTCGACGCCGTGCGCGCCGCCGCCGCCGGGAAGGAGAGCGTCTTCCAGAAGCTCGGCGCCCGGGACCGTACGCACGCCGTCACGCTCGCCCTGCAGCGCGGGATCGTCCACCTCGACGAGTAGCACCGCCGGCGGGCGGCTCGCTTGCCCGATGCAGATCATCGCGAATACAATACAGATCAACGGGAGGACTCGCGATGAGAGCAGTGGCCGACAAGAGCAGCCTGAAACGCAAGAACCTGATTCTTGACCAGCGAAAGATCGATCGCGTCAAGGAGATCCTGGGAGCTGCTACCGAAACGGAAGCCATTCACCGCGCGCTCGACGAAGCTCTCGAGCTCGCTCGCTTCCGCGAAGAGACGGAGGCGGGGCTCCACGGCCTTCTCGGTCGTGGCGGTTTCGCAGACCACTTCGCCCCGCCCACCAAGTAGGTCATGTTCCTTCTCGACTCGAACGTCTACATCGCCGGATTCAATGATCCCGACTTCGGCGAGACTTTTCGAGCCTTCCACCAGAAGAACCTGCCTCAACTGATCCTCAGCGCGGTGGTGGCGCACGAGCTGCTCGTCGGAGCTCGCGATCGCCAGCGGATCGACACCCTCGAAAGGGGGCTGCTCGAGCCCTTCCGGACCCGACGCCGTATCCATGTGCCGACATTGGCTACCTGGAGTCTGGCGGCGGACATCGACCGACGCCTACGGGCGCTCGGTAGCTACGGAAGCAGCCTCACCCAACGCAGCTTTGCCAACGACCTTCTGATCCTAATCGCCGCCACCGCCCGCGAGTTGGGAGCCATCCTCGTCACCCGAAACTTGGGGGACTTCGAGCTCATTCGGCGTGTTGTTCCGATCCGCTTCCAGCCGCCGTGGCCGGCGACTGGGTGATCTCTAGGCCCACCTGCCTCGGAGCCTGCTGCCGTCCGCCCAGTAACATAACATTGGGGGGCCATCCATTCGCGGGGGGTGGTCGACTCGCGGGTGTTCGAAGGCGACCTTTCCTGAAAGGAACCCAACAATGCTGGGCAAGGTGCAAGCGATCTCCGGCTGGCGGTCCCGGTGGCCATGACGAAGAACGCTTGGTTCGCGGTCAAGGTCGCCGGCTTGAACGCGCTGGCGTTCTCCATCACCGTGGCGGCGGTTACCTACATCGACGCCCGCCTCACGTCGCACGTCGCTTTCGGGGCGAGGACCTACATGTACGGCTATCCCATCGCCATCGTCGGCGGTCAGCTGGTCTTGGTCTCCACCCTGCTCGTCCTCGTCCACGCCTCCTCGTGGATGGTCCGGGCCACGGTCCCGGCCGCCATCCTCGCCACCCTACCCTTTTTCCTGCCGGAGCTCCCGCACCGCGGGATCTCCATCTGGCTGACCCAGCTCTCGATCGCGAGCCTCCTGACCTGCTACATCCATTTCCTGCCCTGGCCGGCATGGCTGGAGTCGGAGAAGCTCGGCGCCGCGGTCAAGTGGGAACGGCTGAAAGAGTACGGGGTCCTCTGGCGGACGATCGCCGTCGCCATGACGATCGGGTACATGATCATCCTCGTGCCCTCGAGCAATTTCATCTGGAATCTGTCCCTCCACATCGTGAGGGACCCGGCACAGGCCTACGTGCTGAGCGAGCTCGGGGCCACGGGGATGGTGGGGGTCTCGGTCTACATGCTCCTGGGGATCCTCTACGAGTCGTTCCGCCGGGCCCACGAGGCGGCGGACCTCGCCCTGCGCTTCCGGTTGGAAGGCCCGCGCGCCGCCCCTTCCGCCCTGCCGGAGCCGCCGAAACCCGTGCGATTCGAAGACTTCGTCCTCCAATTGGACGCCACGGCACACGGAGACTTCCGGGCGCGGGTGGTCCAGTCCCCCTTCGGCGAGGGCCACGTCGGCTTCTCTCTACCGCCGCTCGGAAGCCTCGCCCCCGACTCGCTCGACGTCGCCAGCCGTGACCTGAGACCGGCACCCGGGCCGGCGGCCGCCGTCGTGCGCTCGCCGCTCGAGATCGGCGCCGAGCTCTACCGCGCGGTCTTCCAGGGGGCGGTCCGCTCGCTCTTCGACAAGTGCCGCGGCCAGCTTGAGCGGGAGACCGACCTTGGGCTCCGGCTCAAGATCAAGATCGACCCCAGCGACCCCGACACCAGCGTCCTCGCCGACCTTCCCTGGGAGCTCCTCTGCGACGAAACCGAGGACTGCTTCGCGCTCTCCCGCCAGACCTCGGTGGTGCGCTACCTCGATGTGCCGCGTTTCTCCCAGCCCATCCCCTTCACGCCGCCGCTCAAGATCCTGGCCGTCGGCGCGAGCCCGCGCGGCCTTCCCGCCCTCGACTTCGACGAGGAGATGAGACGCCTCGAGGAGGAACTCGACCGGAGCGGCTCCGGGGTCCAGGTCCAGGTCCGGGTCCTCCCGCACGCCTCGGCAGACAGCATCCGCCAGGCGCTCGCTGAGGACTCCTGGAACGTCCTCCACTTCATGGGCCACGGCACCTTCGACCCGGCGACCGGCGACGGGGGGCTCGCCTGCGAGGCGGCCGACGGCTCGCTCGACCTGGTAAGCGGCCGGGCCTTCGCCGCCAAGCTCCGTGACCTCCGATCGCTCGGAGTGGTCGTGCTCAACGCCTGCAACACAGCGCGCGCCCAGACCCAGGGCGGGATGAGCCCGTTCCGCGGGGTCGCCACCGCGCTCGTCCTGGGCGGGGTGCCGGCGGTCGTCGCCATGCGGCGGGCGATCTCCGACCGCGCCGCGATCGGCTTCAGCGCCGCCTTCTACCGCCACCTGGCGCGCGGCGACTCGATCGACGTCGCGCTCACCGAGGGTCGGCAGGCCATCCATTCCGCCCGGCCCGACGCCTTCGAGTGGGCGACGCCCGTCCTCTTCCTCCGCCTGCCCGAGGGGAACGTCTTCGTGGCCCGGCCGGCCAGCGCGGGATCATTCACCTCGACGAGTAGCTAGCCGACTCCAGCCCCCTCACTCGGCGGCCAGCCGCGTCGTCGGCAGCCACTGCGCCTCCAGCGTGAGGCTCACCGACGACTGCGAGACCTGCGGTATGGCGTCGTCGAATTGCCAGCGGAAGCCGTGCCGGGCGTCTATGCGGTCGAGCTCCTCCGCCACCGCGGCGGCGTTCGAAGGGCGGCGGGCGGGGTCGCGTTCGAGCAACAGGAGGACCAGGGTCTCGAGCTCGGAGGGGATCCCCGCGGTGCGGGCGCTGGGGGCCTTGAGGATACCGAAGAGGACGGACTGAATCATGTCCTGCACGTCGATGCCGCCGAAGGGTTTGGCGCCGGTGAGGCACTCGTAGAGGATCACCCCCAGCGCGAAGAGGTCGCCGCCCCGGGTGTGGCCGGCCCCCCGCAGGCTCTCCGGCGGCAGGTAGCCCGGCGTGCCGAAGACCAGCCCCTCGGCGCGGCCCGCCGCGGCCACGAAGTCCGCGATGCCGAAGTCGGTCACCTTGATCGAGCCGTCGCGCCCCAGCAGCACGTTGGCCGGCTTGACGTCGCGGTGCACGATGTCGCGGGCGTGGGCGGCGGCGAGGCCGTGGGCGATGGCCGCTCCCAGCGGCGCCACCTCCTGGGGGCTCAGCCGGCCGCGGCGCAGCAGCAGGTGCTCGAGGCTCACGCCGTCCACCAGCTCGAGGGCCATGAAGGCGCCGTCCGGCGCATCCTCCACGTCGTAGACGGCGACCACGTTGGGATGGCTGAAGCGTGCCGCCGTCACCGCCTCGCGCACGAGCTGGGTGATGAGCTGGGCGCGTTTGTCGGCCAGCAGGTCGACTCCCAGCCGCACGGTCTTCAGCGCCACCGGCCGCTGGAGCTTGGGGTCCCAGCCCCGGAAGACGGTGCCCATGCCGCCGGTGGCGATGAACTCCACCACCTGGTAGCGGCCCAGGAACACGTCGCCCAGGGCCTCGCGCTCGGAAATGCCGCGGCGCAGGGCGTCGAAGCTGCGGCGCAGGTCGTCGATCTCGTCGCCGCCCGAGGGCGTCGCGCCGCCGGCCTTGGCCAGCTCGCGCTGGTCGCGGGCGAGATCGCGGATGGGGCGCACGATGGCGATCCAGGCCCCCCCCGAGAGCGCCGCGATGAGCAGCAGGGCCGAGCCGAAGGCCAGGGCCGAGCGCCGCTTCAGCCGCGCCGCGACCGCCTCGGCCACCCGCGCCGGCTGGCGCGAGAGCACCACCCAATCGGATTCCGGCACCGGCGCGCTGGCGCCCAGCACCTCGTCCCCTCGCCGGTCGACCGACCGGGTGGAGCCGCGGAGGCGCCCCGAAACGGCGTTGGCCACCAGCGTCCTGGGGAAGGCGTCGAGCGAAGTGTCGCTGCCCAGCAGCAGCCGGCCGCCTCCTCGCTCGTCCCGCCCGACCAGCGCCAGCACGGCTTCCTGCCCGAGATCCTCGGGGTGGAGCACCTCGTCGAGCAGCGAGCCCTCGCAGACCAGCCGCACGGCGCCCGCGCCCTGGGGCAGCGGCGCCGAGATCCGCACCACCGGCGGCTTGATGCCGGCGACGATCGCGACCGGCTCCGGCCACGGCCCGGCGAGCCCGGCCTCGGCCCGCCGCCGCGAGCCGTCGTCCTTGAGCTGCACCCGCATCACGGTTTCGCCGCGGCCGTTGACCACGGCCACCGCCTCGACGCCCAGGGAGGACCAGGTCTGAAGGCTCTGCACCAGCAACTCCTGGGCGTCCGGCGAATGGGGGTCCGCCAGGGCGCGGTTGCCGGCCAGGCCGCGGGCCAGGGCCAGCCGGGTATCGAGGAACGCCCCGACGCGGCTGGCCGCGGTGTCGGCGGCCAGCGCATGGGTCTTGAGCACCTGCCCCAGCAGCGCGTCACGGTTGACGCCGACCAGCCCGAAGTACGAGATGACGAGCGGCAGCAGACCGACCGCCGCCAGAGCCAGCGCGACGCGCGCGAGGAGAGTGAACCGGACGCGGGGCATGACCGGAAGCTTACTTCGCCGCCGTCCGCAGCCGCCCGAGGATCTCCGCGACCGCGGCGGCGGCGGGTGGCGGGCCGCCTTCGAGGTGAGCTTTCAGCAGGCGCTCCAGGGTGCGGGCATGCTCCGTGACGGCGGGAAAGCCGAAGGTCGTCCCCGCTCCCACCAGGGAGTGGGCGAGACGGTGGAAGAGGCGCAGGGGCTCGGCGGCCCAGCCGGCTTCCCGGGCGGCCGCGGCGGCGTCCTCGAGCTCGGTGAGGCGGGCGGGAAGACGGCCGGCGAAATACCGGCGCAGCTCCTCGTCTTCGAGATCGTTTTCCACGCCGGCCACGTTCGACTCAGGGCAGGGAGGACCAGATTTCGCGCACCGTCGCCGCCAGGGCCATGGGATCGAACGGCTTGGCGATCACCTCCGCCGCCCCGAGCTCGCGGTAGAGGGTCACCTCTTGCGCCTGCACCCGGGCGGTCATGAAGATCACCGGCGTCGTCTCACCCGCGGGCAACCGCCGCAAGGCCTTGAGCGTCGCGGGTCCATCCATGCCGGGCATCATCACGTCGAGCAGAACGAGGTCGGGCGCGAACTCCTCGAAGCGGGAGAGAGCCTCGCCGCCGGTGCCGCAGGCGAGGACCAGGAATCCGCCCAGAGCCTCCAGGGCCATGGTCGCGATCACCTGGATGTCGGGGTCGTCCTCGACGAAAAGGATGCGCTGAAGGGCGGGTCGTTCCATAATCTTCGCGAAGCTTCGGTTCTTTCGTGGCTCCCCCAAAGCTGCGTGGAGTCTGGGGAACCAAGATTACAGCCCACATTACAGGCTGTCCTGGGATAGTATGGCGCCACTGACGGAAGGCACACACCTTGACCGATAAGTCATCCGCTTTCGACGAGCGGTCGTCCCGCCGGATTCTCACCGTGGAAGACGATCCCGACCTGCTACGCCTCATCCGGCGCGAGTTGGAGGGAGCCGGCTTCGAGGTCTGGTCCTGCCTGGCGGCCGAGGAGGCCCTGGAGGTCGTTGCCAAGCGGGGCCTGCCGCACCTGGCCCTGGTGGACATCCTGCTGCCGGGGATGGACGGCATGGCCTTCGCCCGCAAGCTGCACGAGTGGAGCGACCTGCCCATCGTGATGCTGACCTCGGTGGACGAGGAGGAGACGGTGGTGAAGGCCATCGAATCCTTCGCCGAGGACTACATCCGCAAGCCGTTCAAGCTCAGGGAGGTGGTGGCGCGGGTGGAGCGGGTGTGCCGGCGGATGGGCAACTTCGCCTACACCATGCAGCCCGTCATCCAGGTGGACGCTCATCTGGCGATCGATTTCGCCCACCAGAAGGCGGCGGTGGACGGGCGTGCGGTGCCGCTGACCTCCACCGAGACCAAGCTCCTCTACGTGCTGATGCGCAACGCCGGCCGGGTGGTGGCCACCGACTTCCTGCTGCGGCGCCTGTGGCCCTCGGACGAGGTGTTCGAGGACACGCTGCGCGTCCACGTCCACCGCCTGCGCTCGAAGATCGAGCCCGAGCCGGGCCGTCCCCGCTACGTCGTCACCGAGCGCGGCACCGGGTATCGCTTTCCTCCTGTAGCCTCGTAAAGGGCCGCTCGCGGGAGCCGCCGTGACCCCGTCTTGCCACGGCCCCCCCAATCCGTCAGGATGGACCTACCCACGAGGGGGAAACCAGGCATGCGTTTGATCAAGATCGGGATCGGGAGCGTCGATCCGACCATGGGAACGGTCCGTTCGGCCGTGGACCTCGACGATGGCTCGGGCTGAGATCGCCTGGCTGGTCGTGGTGGCCGTGGCGGTCGCGCTGACGGCTCTCCTGGCCTTCGTCGTCGTGCGGCGCACGACTCGCTCGCTGCGCGTCCGCGAGCGCTACTACCGCAAACTGGTGGCCGAGAGCTTCGGCCTGATCTGTACCCACGATCTTCAGGGCTTCCTGCTGATGGTCAATCCGGCGGCCGCCCAGGCGCTGGGATACTCGACCGAGGAGCTGGAGGGCAGGAACCTGCGCGACCTCCTGGCGCCTTCCGCCAGAGGCTACTTCGGCGACTACCTGGATCGCCTGCGGGGCGGCCAGCCGGTCGAGGGCATGATGCGGCTGCTGGTGAAGGACGGCAGGGAGCGGATCTGGATGTACCGCAACCATCTCGTGACGCCCGCGAAGGCGGAGGCCGCGGCGCCGTACGTGCTGGGTCATGCCCTGGACGTCACCGAGCGGTTGCGCGAGGAGGACGTTCGCAAGCGTCACGCCGCCGAGCTCGCCCGCACCAACGCCGCCCTGCAAGCGGAGATCGACGATCGGGCCCGGGCCGAGCAGGAGCGCGACCGGTTCTTCGACATGTCGGTCGAAATGCTCTGCATCGCGAGCTACGACGGCTATTTCAAGCAGCTCAATCCGGCGTGGGAGAGGGTCCTGGGCTACACCCTCGAGGAGATGACGTCGCGGCCGATCCTCGACTTCGTCCATCCCGACGACCGGGTGCTGACCGAAACCGAGCGGCAGCGGCTGCGCCTCGGCGTCGGCGTGGTGGAGTTCGAAAACCGCTGCCTCACCCGGGACGGCTCCTACCGCTGGCTCGCGTGGCGCGCCACCGCGGCGCCGGAGCGGCGGCTCATCTACGCCGTGGCGCGGGACGTCCAGCAGCAGAAGCAGGTCGAGCAGATCAAGAACGACTTCATCTCGGTGGTCAGTCACGAGCTGCGCACGCCCCTGACCTCCATCCGCGGCGCGCTGGGGCTGCTCGCCGGGGGCGTCTCCGGCGAGCTGCCGGACAAGGCCCGGAGCCTGCTGGACATCGCGGCCAAGAACAGCGAACGCCTGGGGCGCCTGATCAACGACATCCTGGACATCGAGAAGATCGAGTCCGGAAAGATGGGATTTCGCTTCGCCCCCCTGGAGACGATGTCGCTGCTGGAGCAGGCGGTGGAGAGCAACCGGGGCTATGCCACGGCCTACGAGGTGGAGCTGCGCGTCGTCTCGGGGGTCGAGGGTCTGAGGGTCTGGGCCGACGCCGACCGCCTCCAGCAGGTGATCTCCAATCTATTGTCCAACGCCTGTAAATTTTCGCCGCGAGGCGGCCTGGTCGAGATCGCGGCAGCGCGCAACGGCAGCCGGGTGCGCATCTCGGTGACGGACCACGGCAAGGGGATCCCGCCGGAGTTCCAGGCCGCCATCTTCGAGAAGTTCGCCCAGGCGGACATCTCCTCCACCCGGGAGAAGGGGGGCACGGGCCTGGGCTTGAGCATCTCGAAGGCGATCGTCGAACGCCACGGCGGGCACATCGGCTTCGTCAGCGAGCCGGGAGTGGCCACCACCTTCGCCTTCGAGCTGCCGGAGTGGGGAGGCGCCAAGGCCGAGTCCCAGCCGACCGGCGGCCCCCGCATCCTCGTCTGCGAGGACGACGTCGACATCGCCAATCTGCTCGCCATCATGCTGGAGCGGGAGGGCTTCGGCGCCGACGTGGCCGTCGACGCCGCCGCGGCCCGCAGGATGGTTCGCGAGCGGCGCTATGCGGCCATGACCGTCGATCTCACGCTTCCCGACCAGGACGGCATCTCGCTGATCCGCGCGCTGCGGGCCGAGCCGGCCACCAGCCGTCTGCCGATCGTGGTGGTCTCGGTGCGGGCGAAAGAGGGACGGACGGAGCTCAACGGCGGCGCCCTGGGGGTGGTGGACTGGCTCGCCAAGCCGATCGACGAGGCCCTGCTCCTGGGGGCCGTGCGGCGCGCGGTAAGGGGGACCGAGGCGGGAAAGGCTCGCATCCTGCACGTCGAGGACGATCCCGACCTGCAACGCGTGGTGGCGGCGATCATCGCCGGGGAGGCCGAGGTGGAAGCCGCCTCCACCCTGGCGGAGGCCCGGCACTACCTGGCCGAGGGTCATTTCGACCTGGTGATCCTGGACCTCGCCCTGCCGGACGGCTCCGGCCTGGACCTGCTGACCCTGCTGGGCAATCTCACGCCGCCGACCCCTGTCCTGATCTTCTCGGCCCACGAGGTGGACGGCGAAGTCGCCGGCCGCGCCGCCTCGGTGCTCGTCAAATCCCAGACCTCGAACCGCGAGTTGCTGGAGACGATCCGCTCGGTGCTGGCGGCCAGGACGCCGACGCCCTGGCCGGCGAGACGGATCGATTAATCCCCGGAACCCCGGATCTCGTCGAACGTTGTCTCGTTACGCCGCGACCGCCGTCGATTCGACCGCCTCTTCGACCGCCACTTCGACCTCCTCGAAGCGGCAACTGAAGTGGCGCAGCACCTTGGGCGCGAAGGTCATGTGCAGGCCCTTCAGGGTGTTGCGCTGCGCGCGGATGTCCTCCAGCACGCCGGCCACGTACTCCAGGTGGGAGTTGGTGAAGACGCGCCGCGGCACCGCGAGGCGGATGAGCTCCATGGGGGCCGGGATGAGCTCGCCGGTCACCGGGTCGTCCTTGCCGAACATGACGCTGCCGATCTCCACGCCGCGGATGCCGCCTTCGCGGTAGAGGGCCACGGACAGCGCCTGGGCCGGGAACTGGTGCTGGGGGATGTGGGGCAGAAGCCGCTGGGCGTCGATGTAGACCGCGTGGCCGCCCGTCGGCTGCATGATGGGGATGCCGGCCGCCGTCAGCATGGAGCCGAAGTGCTCCACCTGGCTGACGCGGAAGCGCAGGTAGCTCTCGTCCAGCACCTCGCGCAGGCCGCGGGCGACGGCTTCGAGATCGCGCCCGGCGAGGCCGCCGTAGGTGGGGAATCCCTCGATGACGATCAGCTTCTGCTTCAGCACCTCGAGGAGGTCCTCGTTGCGGGTGGCGAGGAAGCCGCCGATGTTCGCCAGGCCGTCCTTCTTGGCGCTCATGGTGCAGCCGTCGGCGAAGCTGAAGATCTCGCGCACGATCTCGGCCACCGAGCGGTGTCCCTGCCCCGTCTCACGCTGCTTGATGAACCAGGCGTTCTCGGCGAACCGGCAGGCGTCGAGGTAGAAGGGGATGCCGAACTCGCGGCACAGCTCCGACACGGCCCGGATGTTGGCGAGCGAGACCGGCTGGCCGCCGCCGGAGTTGTTGGTCAGCGTCAGCATGCAGGCCGGGATGTCGTCGCCGCGCTCCTCGAAGAGCTGGACCAGGCGGACGAGGTCCATGTTGCCCTTGAAGGGATGGGGGTTCTGAGGATCCCGCGCCTCGGCGATCACGAGGTCCAGAGCAGTGCCGCCGTTGACCTCGATGTTCGCCCGGGTGGTGTCGAAGTGGCAGTTGTTGGGGATGACCATCCCCGGACGGGTGAGCAGAGTGGAGAAAAGGAGGTTCTCGGCGACGCGGCCCTGGTGGACGGGCAGGAAGTGGTCGAAGCCAAAGACGTCCTTGATGGTTTCCTGCAAGTGGAAGAAGTTACGGGCGCCCGCATAGGCTTCGTCCCCTTGCATCATGCCCGCCCACTGATTGTCGGACATGGCCGAGGTTCCCGAATCCGTGAACAGGTCGATGAAGACCGCTTCCGAGGGGATCTGGAAGAGGCTGAATCCACCCTTCACCAGGTAGCGCTCGCGCTCGTCCCGGGGCAGGAGCTGAATTTTTTCGACGACTTTGACACGCCAGGGCTCAGGCAGGGCTCTGCTCATTGACTTCTCCCCCCAATAAGGCCGCCGGAGAGGCGGCAAAAGTAAAAACTACAAATCCTACGCGTCGAAAGCGGCTTCGATGGCGTCGGTTATCGTCTAGGTGCTCAGGGTAGTACAAAGCGGGACAAGATGGAAAAAAATTTTTGGGGACAGGGGAGGGGCCAGTTTCCGGGGGGCGGGCGGCGTCCACTCTATAATGGCTCCCCATGGACCCTGCGACGATCGAGGCCCGGCTGCGTCACTTCTTCGTCCAGGCCGGCGGCCTGGAGCTCGCTGCCGTCTACCTCTTCGGCAGCGTTGCCCGAGGAACCGCCGGGCCAGGGAGCGACGTGGATGTGGGGGTGCTCTATGCGGATGACCCGCCGCGGACCCTCGCCGGGCTCGGCCTCGACCTTGAAAACGACCTGGAGCGGCTCCTCGAGCTCCCCGTTCAGGTCGTGGTGCTGAACCGCGCTCCCGTGGACCTCGTCGTCCGGGTCCTGCGGGACGGCAAGCTGCTCTTCGAGGGGAACGCCGCCAAAAGGGTTCGGTTCGAGGTCCGATCGCGCATGGCGTTCTGGGACCTGGAGCCCTTCATCCGCCGGTACCGCCGGCTGGAAGAGAGGCCGAGTTGACCGACCGGGAGCTCGTCGCCAAGCAGCTTGCCCAGATAGAGACCTGCGTCCACGATCTGCAGACTCTGGCCCGCCCGGAAGAGATGAAGCGGGACGTCCGCGAGGAGAGGTTCGTCGAGCACACCCTGCAGATCGCCATTCAGGCGGCTCTCGACGTGGCGGCGCACATCGTAGCGGACGAGCATCTGGGCGAGGCCCGAACCAACCGCGGGCTGTTCGACCTGCTGGAGAGCCACGGCTGGATCCCGGGCGAGCTGGCGACCGAGCTGCGCCGGATGGTGGGCTTCCGCAATGTCCTCGTCCACGGCTATAGCGACGTGGACCTGGACATTGTGGAAGAGATCGTCCGCCACCACGTGGGCGATCTCCTTGGTTTCGTGAAGGTCGTTCGGGGCAGGCTGTAGCCAGCCATGCCCTCCCCTCCTCTGATCGAGCTCCGAGATCTCACCAAGGCCTATGAGGAGGGAAGCCGCCGGCGGCTCGTGCTCTGCCAGGCCAACGCCTCCTTCGCCCGGGGAGAGCTGGCGGTGCTCATCGGGCGCAGCGGCACGGGCAAGTCCACCCTGCTCAACCTTCTCTCGGGGATCGACCAGCCGGACTCGGGCGAGGTGATCGTCGACGGCGTCTCCCTCTCGGCCCTGTCCGAGCGGGAGCGGACCCTCTTCCGCCGCGACAAGATCGGCTTCGTCTTCCAGTTCTTCAACCTCATCCCGACGCTGACCGTCGAGGAGAACCTGCTCCTGCCCCTGGAGCTCAAGGGGAGGTTGAGCCGGCAGCAGCGAGACTCGGCCCTGCAGCTCCTGGAAGAAGTGGGGCTGGCCGGCCGGGAGGCGAGCTATCCGGACCAGCTCTCCGGCGGCGAGCAGCAGCGGGTGGCGGTGGCGCGCGCCCTGGCCCACGATCCGCTCCTCGTCCTCGCCGACGAGCCCACGGGCAACCTCGATCTCGAAACCGGCCTCCAGGTGCTGGAGATCCTCGACCGCCTCACCCGCCGCGCCGGCAAGACCCTGGTGATGGTCACCCACAGCCCCGAGGTCGTCGGCCTCGCCGACCGCGTCTTCCGCATCGAGGACTGCCGGCTGGTGGAGAGGACGCCGGAGGCGTGAGCGAGCCCTCCGCCGCCAGCTTCCCTTCCCCCCTCCTCTGGCGGTCGAGCCTGCGGTACCTCGTCCGCCATCCGTGGCAGTTCGGGCTGGCGGTAGTGGGGGTGGCCCTGGGAGTGGCGGTGGTGGTCTCGATCGACCTGGCCAACGCCAGCGCGGGGCGGGCTTTCGCCCTCTCCACCGAGGCGGTGACCGGCAAGGCGACGCACCAGGTGGTGGGCGGCCCCGGCGGCCTGCCCGACGAGACCTTCCGCCGGCTGGCCGTCGACGCCGGCATCGAGCGCGCGGCGCCGATCGTCGAGGACTACGTCGTGATACCCCGCAAGCCGGGGAAACCGGGGCGGATGCTCCACCTGATGGGCGTCGATCCCTTCTCCGAGGGGCCGTTCCGGGCCTATCTGAGCGGCACGCCGGGCGGCTCGGGCACGGACCGGGCCGGCATGAGCCTCGGCGCCCTGCTGACCCGGCCGGGTGCCGCCGTGCTGCCGGCGGCCACGGCGCGGGAGCTGGGACTGCGGATCGGGGACTCGCTCACCGTGCGGGCGGCAGGCGCCGAGCGGCGGATCGAGCTGGCCGGCACCCTGGAGCCGGCGAACGAGAACACGCGGAGGGCCGTGGCCGACCTGCTGGTGATGGACATCGGCGCCGCCCAGGAGCTGCTCGGCCGGGTGGGACGTATCGACCGCATCGATCTGATCATGCCTGAAGGCGCCGACGGCCGCCGCCTCCTCGCCCGCGCCGCCTCCGTGCTGCCGCCCAAGGCCCAGATCCTCCCCGCCGCCGGCCGGACCCGGACGACGGAGGAGATGACGCGCTCCTTCCGGCTCAACCTCTCCGCGCTGTCGCTGCTGGCCCTGGTCTGCGGGCTCTTCCTCATCTACAACACGATCACCTTCTCGGTGGTGCAGCGCCGGGGGCTGATCGGCACCCTGCGCGCCCTGGGCGTGACGCGGCGGGAGATCTTCACCCTCGTGCTGGGCGAGGCGCTGGTGGTCGCCCTGCTGGGCACCGCCGCGGGCCTCGGCGCCGGCGTGCTCCTCGGGCGCGGGCTGGTGCGGCTGGTGACGCAGACCATCAACGACCTCTACTTCGTGGTCTCCGTGCGCGAGCTGTCGGTGCCGTTCACGACGCTGCTGGAAGGGGCCGCCATCGGCATCGGCGCCACCCTCCTCGCGGCGCTCGTCCCGGCGCTCGAAGCGACCCAAGCGCCACCGCGGGCGGTGCTCAGCCGCTCGGCCCTGGAGGCGCGGCTACGGCGGGCACTGCCGCGGGCCAGCGCCCTGGGCGGCGTTCTTCTCCTCCTGGGAGCCGGGCTGCTGGCCCTCCCGGGCGAGCTTCTGACAGTGAGCTTCGCCGGGCTCTTCGCCGTCATCCTCGGCTTCGCGCTGCTGGCCCCCGCGGCGACCGTTGGGCTCATGCGCCTGCTGCGCCGGCCTCTGGCCACCCTCTTCGGCGTGCTGGGGAAGATGGCCGCCAACGGCGTCGTGGCCTCGCTCTCGCGCACCGCCGTCGCCATCGCGGCCCTGGTCATCGCGGTCTCGGTGACGGTAGGGGTGGGAGTGATGATCGCCAGCTTCCGGCAGACGGTGGTGCGCTGGCTGGAGATGTCGCTCCAGGCGGACGTCTTCGTCTCCGCGCCTACCCGGGGCGGCGGCTTCAGCGGCGCGGCCATCGATCCGGTCGTGGCGGGCCGGGCCGCGGCGCTGGCCGGCGTCTCGCAGGTCAACTCCATCCGCCGGGTGGAGATCCCCTCGGCCGCCGGCCCCGTGCGCCTGGTGGCGATCGGCACCACCCTGAAGGGGATCCGCCGTACCTTCGAGCTGAAGGACGGGAAACCGGGCGAGGCCTGGGCCGCCTTTCAGGAGGGCGGCGCGGTAGTGGTCTCCGAGCCCTTCGCTCACCGCACCGGCATCGGCCGGGGGAGGACCCTTCGGCTGCGCACCGAGCAGGGGGACCGGGACTTCGCCGTGGCCGGCGTCTACTACGACTACGCCTCGGACCGCGGCATCGTGCTGATGAGCCGGAGCACGTACCTGCGCTGGTGGAACGATCCGGCGCTCTCGGGCTTCTCCCTCTACCTCGGCCCGGGAGCGGACCCCGACCGGGTGGTGGCGCTGCTGCGGCGGACGATCGGCGCCGGCCAGGGCCTCTCCATCCAGTCCAACCGGGCGCTCAAGAAGATCTCGCTGGAGATCTTCGACCGCACCTTCCTCATCACCGGTGTGCTGCGCCTGCTGGCGGGCTTCGTGGCCTTCATCGGCGTGCTGTCGTCGCTGATGGCACTGCAGCTCGAGCGGGCGCGGGAGCTCGGCGTGCTGCGGGCCAACGGCATGACGCCCGGCCAGGTCTGGCAGCTCGTGACCACCCAGACGGGCTTGATGGGGCTCGCCGCCGGGCTCCTCTCCCTGCCCGTGGGCCTGACGCTCGCGGCGATCATGATCTACGTCGTCAACCGCCGCTCCTTCGGCTGGACCATCCGCATGGAGCTCGGGCCGCAGATCCTGCTCGAAGCCCTCGCCCTGGCCCTCGCCGCGGCGCTGCTCGCCGGCCTGTATCCGGCGTTCAAGATGGCGCGGACCTCGCCGGCGCTGGCGCTGCGGGAGGAGTGACCGTCGTGCTATGCTTGGGTAGTTCTGGGAGGAGTTCCATGGCAGGCAGATCGATCGTCATGAGCACCAGCAGCGCGAGCAAGACCGCGAAGAGGCGGGAGAACGCTTCGGCGACTGAAAAGACCCGGAAACGGGTGGTGCCCGTTGGGAAACCAGCAGCCAAGACCCCTGAGGCGCACAGGGGAGGTGCTACTGACGTCCTCAGCGCCTTTGCAGAGCTCTACCGGCAGCTCTAATCGGTGGGCCGCCACGATCGACCCCACAGCATTCATCCACGAGTTTCTGAGCAGCTTCCTTGAGAGCCGGCTTCTTCATGGCGATCTCTCGACGGGGGAGTATCACGATCAGCAGTCTGCCTTACGCAAGGATGGCCTCCTTTCGACCTTGAGCCAGCGGCTGTTCGATGAGTCCCCCGAGCCTGTTGATTTCAAGAAATACGGGCCACTCCGTCTGGTATACCTGAGAGAGCCGGACGGCAGCGAGTTCCCCTTCCTCCAGGGGCTCATTCGGTCCGGCTCCCCAGCGCCCAGAAAGCTGACCTGCTTCGTGGGTCACCGCTTCCTGACCAACATCGAAAAGTCGTTGAGGTTCAATCTCGTCCATCTTCTGGAGCCTTATGGCATTCACCTGCGCTGGTCGGGATATGACTTGAATGCCAAGGATGTCTTCCACGACGTCGTCTCAGGAATTCGGCACGCCGACCTATGCATATTCGACAATCTTGGAACCTTGAACAAACCCAACGTCTATATCGAGATTGGCATCGCGCATGCCCTGGGAATACCGATGCTGGTCTGCGAGTACACTGGCAAAGCCAAAAGGATTCCCGACACAGGTAGCGTACCCTCTGACCTCCAAGGCTTGCTCCGGATTCAGTACGGCAGTTATCAGGATCTTTCGCGGCAACTCCACTTCCGGCTTCCCACCTTTCTCAGAGAAAACGTCCTCAGCCGGCCGGCATGAAAAGGATTGGACGGCGGGTAGGGTGGAGCGTGGCCGCTATCTCCACGTCTTTTGCCCTCTACCTCCTCCTCCGCCCCGAGCCGCTCCTCGATCCCAAGGCCTCGCTCTCCATCGCCGACACCCTTCGCGGCACGAACGACGCGGGCTATGCCAAGGCGATCGAGCCGCGGGAGTTCCATTTCCCCGCCGATCATGGGCCGCATCCCGAGTTCCGCACCGAGTGGTGGTACTACACGGGAAACCTGGAGTCGGCAGAGGGCCGGCGCTTCGGGTTTCAGCTCACGTTCTTCCGCTCGGCCCTGGCGCCGGAAATGCCGGCGCGGGAGTCCGCCTGGGCCACGCGCCAGGCCTGGCTCGCGCATTTCGCGGTCTCCGACCTCGGAAACAACCGGTTCCACTCGTTCGAACGCTGGAGCCGCGGCGCGGCCGGGCTCGCGGGAGCCCAGGCCGAGCCCTTCCAGGTGTGGGTGAAGGACTGGGCGGCGCGGAGAGTTGGAGAGCAGGCGCTTCCAATGCGCCTCACGGCCTCCGAGGGAGACTTAGGGATCGATCTCGCCCTCCAGCCGGGAAAGCCCCCGGTGCTCCAGGGGGACCGCGGCCTGTCGCGGAAGGGACCCGAAGCCGGCGACGCGTCCTATTACTACTCGCTCACTCGCATGCCGGCGGCCGGCACCGTGCGCCTGGGCGGTCCTGGCGGCCAGCACTTCGCGGTAACCGGCCTCGCCTGGATGGACCGCGAGTGGAGCACGAGCTCGCTCGCCCCCGGCCAGGTGGGCTGGGACTGGTTCGCCCTCCAGCTCTCCGACGGCGCGGACCTGATGCTCTACCGTCTGCGCCGCGAGAACGGCGCCGCGGACCCGTCGAGCAGCGGCACCGTCGTCTCGCCGGACGGCACGGCGCGGCATCTCGCCCTTGCCGACTTCCGGATCGCCGGCGCCGGCGAATGGCGCAGCCCACGGAGCGGCGCTCGCTATCCCGCGCGCTGGCACGTCCAGATCCCTTCCGAAGAGCTGGATCTCGAAATTCGGCCGGCGCTCGCGGACCAGGAGCTGGACGTCTCCTTCCGCTACTGGGAAGGAGCGGTGGAGATCGCCGGCACCCGGCGAGGCCGCTCGGTCCGGGGCCATGGCTACGTCGAGCTCACCGGCTACGCCGCGACGACGGCCCCGCGCGCGGCGAGGCACCGGTAACAACGCCCCCCTTCGGGCGTTGGTAGGGTGTGCGCGTCACCCTTCAAACGCGCACGCACCACCCGTGCCGGTGCCCGCCGTCGGGGACGGAGAGCGCCTCCTCACCCTCTACCTACGAACGGGCACCGGCGCGGTTTCTTTTACGGCCCGCTCTCGCCAGCCGAGTGGGCCGGCGCCGCCGGCGCCATGCTCAGGCTCGGGAAGAAAATCTCCCGCGGCACGTGGCGCAGCAGCTCGGCGGTGCAGAACTCCACCATCTCCTCCTCGATCTCCCGCCGGTAGGCCACGGCGCCGGTTTCCTCGGCGAGAGGCCCGGCGAACAAGGCATCCTCCGGGTAGAGGCGGACCATGGTCTTGAAGGCGTCCCCCGACAACCGGAAAGGGCCGACGCTCACCGAATGGAGGCTCGCGACCCGCACGGCCCCGAACACCTGGGCATAGAGACGGCGGTACTGCTCGCGGTAGCAAGGGTCGTAGATCAGGGGATCGAAGCGCAGCCCCAGCCGCCAGCCCCGCTCCTGGAGGCGCTCCATCGCCCTGATCCGGCGGTCGACCGACGGCGTCTCGTGCTCGTGGGCGGCCTGCACCTCCTCAGGGGTGAAGCTGAAAGCCACCACGACGTTGGGCGGCGCCTCCATGTCGAGCAACGATTTGACCTGCGTGCTCTTGGTGCGCAGCTCCAGGATCGCCTGGGGAAAGCGGGCGAAGAAGGGGACGAAGCTCGCGGCGAGCCGCGTCACGGGCTCCAGGGCCAGGCTGTCGCACTCGTAGCCGGAGAAGAACCCCAGCGCCTCGCCCGGCATCGCGCGGATCTTCTCCTCCATCGCCCACTGGTAATCCTCATAGTTGACGAATACCACGTAGTGAGCCGACCGGAACATCCCCTGGAGGTAGCAGTAGCGGCAGTCGTAGATGCAATTGAGCATGGGGTCGAAGAGGTAGCTTCGCGTTCCCGCGAGGCCGAACCCCGCCGGCGCCTCGTGGACGAAGTTGCGGTGCTTCTTCGCCAGGATCAATGAGGGCCGCCGCTTTTGCAGCCGGAAGTGCTGAGCGCGGCGATTGAAGATCTCGCCGTAGCGCGCGCAGGGAACCACCTCGGCGTCCGGAAACCGGCCCTGGATCGAGAGCGTCCGCGGATGATCCAGGACATCTTCTTCAACGTAGATCATCGGCGCCCTTCCCTTCCGGCGCGGGCAGGCGAAAAGCCATGGAGGAGAGCCGTGCCAGCTCAGCCGCCAGGGCGGCGAGGTCGCGGGCGAAGGTTTCCAGGTCGCCGAGGTTGCGGGCGATCAGGTGCTCGAGGAAGGTGCTGGACATGCGGCGCGAGAGGGTGGCGTCCGAGTTGTCGGAGATCACCTTGAAGCAGTGCACCAGCTCCGCCGTGGAGAACCGGCAGGCGGTGGGGAAGAAGCCCGCCGCCTCGGCGTCGTACACCCAGGGCGGCGAGTACTCCTCCTCCACCTTCTCGACGGTGAGCACCGGCACGGTGGGACGCGGGCTGTCCACCACGAGCTGCGGATACCAGGAGGCGCCGCTCGCGCCGTCGGAGATCTTGTGGGCGATGACGCCCTCGCCCACGGGGCGGGCACTATGGCCTCCCAGGCCGACGTTGATCCAGGCCCGGCCCATCTCGCCGCCGGAGAAGAGGTGGAGGTAGGCCGTGGCGGCCGCGGCAGCCGCCTTGCCGAGGCCGGAGACGATCAGCCAAGCGGCCTCCCCACGGTAGATGGAAAACGGCCCCTCGGCGGCCGGCTCCATGCCGAACCGTTCCACCAGCGCCCGGGCCTCGGCCTGGAAGGCGACGACGAAGCGAAGCATTGGGGTTGCGATAACTCTTGCCCTCCATCGCTCATTTTTTCAGGCGGTCGCGGAGCCGTCAAACCTTTGCGCCGGTTGCGCCTTCTTGACAGAGTAGCGGGCCGTGCGCGGCCTTCCGATCTTCCCCCTTCTCCTCTTCGCCCTGACCTACGCCGGCCTCGCATTGGGTGGTGTGCCGTGGCTCAAGCTCGACCGCACGGGCTTCGCCATCCTCGGCGCTGTGGCGTTTCTGGCCACCGGCTGGATCACGGTCGACCAGGCGGTGAAGGCGGTCGACGCGCCGACGCTCGTGGTGCTCTTCGGCATGATGCTGCTCTCGGCCCAGTATCGAGCCGCCGGCCTCTACGCGGCCATCGGCCGCCGGCTCGCGGGGGTGGAGGATCCGCGGCGCCTGCTGCTGGGAACCATTCTGGTGGCCGCGATCCTCTCCGCCCTGCTCACCAACGACGTCACCTGCTTCGCCCTGACACCGCTGCTGGCGGGCGCCCTTCTGGCCTCCGGCCGGAACCCCCTCCCCTACCTGCTGGCCCTGGCCTGCGCCAGCAACATCGGCAGCGCCCTGACGCCGATCGGCAATCCGCAGAACATCCTCATCGCCCAGAGTCTCCATCTCCCCTTCCTGCCTTTCGTGCTGGCCTGCGCGGCGCCGGTCGTGCTCTCCCTCGCGGCGGTGTACCTGCTGATCGCGCGCCAAGTCGGCGACGGGCCCGGCGCGGCCGGCGTGACAGGCCTGGTGACGGTCCCCCGGGAGGAGACTCCCCTCCTCAAATGGCAATCCGCCAAGGCTATCCTGCTGACCGCGGGCGCCATCGCGCTCTTCCTCACGCCGGTGCCGGCGCCGCTGACCGCGCTCGGCGTGGCGGGCGCCGTGCTCACCAGCCGCCGCATGCACACCCGCGACATGATGGCCCTGGTGGACTGGAACCTCCTCGCGATGTTCATCGGCTTGTTCGTCGTCGGCCGGGGCTTCGAGCTCTCCGGCTGGACCGCGGCCGCTCACGGCGCCCTCGCCGCGGCCGGCTTCGACCTCACCCATCCGGCGGTCCTGATCCTCGTCGTCTCGCTGCTCAGCCTCGCGGTAGGCAACGTGCCGGCGGTGATGCTGCTGCTCCCCTTCGCCGGCCGCCAGCCCGCCAGCGGCTACGCGCTGGCGCTCTCCAGCACCTTCGCGGGCAACGCCGTGCTGGTCGGGAGCATCGCCAACCTCATCGTGGCCGAGCAGGCGGGCCGGCTGGGCATCCGCTTCGGCTTTCGCGAGCACCTGGGCACCGGCCTGCCGCTGACTCTCCTGTCCCTGGCCCTCGCGGCCGCGGCGATGCTGCTCTGGTGATTGCCGCCCTGGTGAAGCGCCTTCAGGTGCGACGCAGCACCAGGTGCCGGTAGGAGCCGACGGCGGCTTCGTCGTGCTCCACCGCGAGCGGCGCTCCGGAATGGGCGAGGATCTCACCCATCCTCCGATTGGTGCTGGTGAAGACGAGGTCGAGGAGGGCGAGGCCGGTCCGCCGCAGGAGGCCCGGCCGGGAGCCGTCGGGCAGGAACTTGTCGAACACCGCCAGCCGGCCGCCGGGGCGCAGCACCCGGGCCGCTTCCCGCAGACAGCGGACGGGGTCCGGAATGACCTCCAGGACCATGTGGAGGATGGCGGCGTCGAAAGCGCCGTCCGGCAGGTCGAGCGCCATGCCGTCCATCCTCCGGAAATCGATTCCGGGGCGCGCGTGGACCCTCGCCTGGCGCAGCATGGCGGGGGTCAGATCGGTGGCGAGCACCTCGATCTCCTGCGGGACGAACGGCAGGTCCGCCCCCGTGCCACAGCCGATGATCACCATCCTCTCGCCGGGACGCAGAGCCAGCAGGCCGATGGAGCGGCGGCGCTCCGCGTGGAAGTGGGTGACGCGGTCGTAGTGCGGGGCCCAGATCGTGTAGCGGAGCCGTTGCCAAGCGTTGGAAGGCATGAGTCGCCCATTGTGCACGATCCACGCCGGCCGCTCCAGGGGCCGGGGAAAAAGGGTGGGTAGAGGGGTGCCTCCTCAAGAAGGCGTCCCTCTACCCGAGGGGAGAGAAGGTCGGGGATACCGGAGCCTCGACCGGGCTCAGAACGGCATCCTCAGATGGTCGAGGTCCTGGCCACGGATCAGCGCAGGCCCCTGTTCGTGAGACGAATCCTCGAAGAACCGGCGCACCTGCAACGGGTCCGCATGCGCCAGGCGATGGTAGAAGCGGAGAGCCGTCTCGACCTCCGTCTTCCAGAGCCCGCAACGCTCCTCCGAAGGCTCGCGGCGGTCGTCGCCGTCCTGGGACGAGGCGACATAGGTGCTGTGGCTGCAGACGTGACGGGCCCAGCACCCCCGGCACGGCTCGGCATCGCCGGCGGGATCGTCGTCCTCGCCCCAGGGGCTTGGCGCCGGCCGTAGGTCCACGCGGTCGAGGAAAGAGCGCGGATAGATGTCCGCCACCGGCATCAGACCGCCGAAGCGGGAGCTCTCGCCATACAGGGAATCCAGCGGCTCGCTGTGCATCAGCCGGTCGACGACCCGGGTCAGGGGCCTGAAATCGACCGGAAGGCGCTGGCCGGCCAGAGCGTCGGCCATCTCGTCGCACACTTTCATCAGGTCCGCGCGAGCCTCGCGCAGCCGGCCTCTTCCGCCGTCCAAGCCGGCCGCGGAATCCTCCAGGACTGTCGCGTCCAGGTGGCGGACACCGATCCGCTTGGCCCACTCCCAGGCGTCGAGCAGCCGGCCCTGGTCCAGAATGCAGTGCACGGTCAGCCGCTCGTGCAGCCGGTCCAGCAGCAGGCGCACGGCCGGCTCAGCCGCCCAGGCACAAGCGCGCCGGCGCCCGGCGTGGACGTCCTCGGCCCGCGAGGGCTCGGTCCGCGCCGGATAGCTGCCACAGAGCAGCCGCACCTCGATGGCCAGCCTGGCGAGGAGATCGGCCACCGCGGGCGTCACCTCCCGGGCGTCGAGAGTCAGGTCGAAAGCGACCTCCTGGTGGAGCCGCGTGGCCTGCCGGGCCGCCGCGACCACGATCCGCTCGAGCACGCCGCGCGCCGGGAGCGCCCCGCCCCAGCTCAGATGGAGCTTGACGCGGCCGGAGCCCTGGGGCAGAACGAAGCCGATGATCTCCAGGGCCGCCTCCTCCGGCGCGTGCCGGATGTGAGCGTGAAGCTCGTCGTCCACCCGGTAGATCGTCTCCATGCTCCAGCCGCCAGTCAGCTCCAGGGCGGACGTCCGTTCCGCGAGGCTGGTCCAGCCCGCTCCCCCTTCGCTGGTCAAAAGGTCCTCGCTGGCCAGCCAGCCCAGGACGCACTCGTCGAGATCGCCGGTCTCCAAGGCTGGCGCGATGTAATGCCGCAGCTCATCAGGGACCTCGACCACCGCCGCCCGCTCCAGGTCGTAGATCAGAGCGCAGGAGCCATTCTCCTCAATCAGGGAATGCAGACCGCGCAACCTCAGGGCTCCGGGCATTGGCATCGCAACAACGGGCAACATGATTCGTCCTCCTTGAAGGGCGGCGACGGCTCAGCCAGTACTCCCGCAAATAGGGTGTCTGAAACGTCTGAACCGTTTCGCCTCTAAAGTCATCGTTTCCGCTGAGCCCCTTTTCGGGACAAAAATTCTCAACTTTCTTCGCGCGGCCGTCTTTTCAGGTTTTGCGAGGAAGAAGCGATCGCGCACGGGGTCGTGAATTACACGCCCCGTGCGTGGAAGAAAAGAGTCAGCGAGGAGAGGCCGCGGGCTTCAGCCAGCGGTCGAGCCAGGCGAGGACGGTGTCGTGCCAGAGGAGGCTGTTGGCCGGCTTGAGCACCCAGTGGTTCTCGTCCGGGAAGTAGAGGAACTGGCTGGGGATGCCCCGGCGCTGCAGGGTCGTGAAGGTGGCGATGCCCTGGTTGTCCGGCACGCGGTAGTCGAGGCCGCCGTGAACGACCAGGGTCGGAGTCTTCCAGCGCTCGACGAAATTCGCCGGGTTGTACTTCTCGTAATTGGCGGCGCTCTGCCAGTACGTCCCGCCGTTCTCCCACTCGGGGAACCACAGCTCCTCGGTGCCGTAATACATCATGCGCTGATCGAAGATGCCGTCGTGCACCACCAGGCAGCGGAAACGGTCCGGCCAGTTGCCGGCGATCCAGTTGACCATGTAGCCGCCATACGAGGCGCCGAGGGCGCAGGCGCGGTCGCCGTCGATCCAGGGGTAGCGGGCGACGGCGGCCTCCAGCCCCTTCTGCAGGTCGATCAGCGGCTTGTCCCCCCAGTCGTTGCGGATGGCGTCGGTGAACGCCTGGCCGTAGCCGGTCGAGCCATGAAAATCGATCAGCACCACGCCGTAGCCGGCGCCGGCGTAGGCCTGAGCGTTCCAGCGATAGTGAAACTCGTTGTTGAACGAGCCCTGGGGGCCGCCGTGGATGAGGAAGGCCAGCGGATACTTCTTCCCCGGCTCGAAGCCCGCGGGCTTGACGGCCCAACCGTAGACGGTGTCGCCGCCCGCGCCCTGGAACGAAAACTGCTCGGGCTCGCCCATCGCCGCCGCCGCGACGCGGCCGGCGTTGACGTGGGTGATTTGGGTGACGCCCGAGCCGTCGCGGCGCGCCGTGAAGAGCTCCACCGGCCCGCGCAGATCGTCGCGGCCGAAGACGACCCGGTCGCCGGCCAGCTTGGCGGCCCGGACGTGCCCCCCCGCCACCAGCTTCGTCACCTTGCCGGTCGCCACGTCGATGGCGAAGAGCGGCACCTGGCCGACGTCCTCGGCGGTGGCGTAGAGGGTACGGCCGTCGGGAGAGAACTGGAGCCCTTCAGGAGAGCGGTCCCACGCCTCGGCGAGCGTCCGCTGGCGCCCGGTCGCGAGATCCATCAGTTGGATGCGCAGCCGGTCGGCCTCGAAGCCGGGACGGGCCATGGCGAGCCACGCCAGGGTTTTGCCGTCGGGCGAGAAGGCCGGAAGGTTGTCCGTGGCGGCGTTGGCGGCCGTCAGGTTACGGGGCGGCGCCGAGCCGTCCACCGGCGCCAGAAAGAGGTCGAGGTTGGTGGACCAGGGCTCCTCCGCGCCCACGTTGCGGGCGGCGAAGACGATGGAGCGGCCGTCGGGCGAGAACGTGTACTCCTCGGTGCCGCCGAAGGGCTTGGAGGGCGTGTCGGCGTTCAGTCCCTTGGCGACGTCCACCGGCTCGCCGCCGGCCACCGGCATCACGAAGAGGTGGGAGCGCTGGCCCTCGCTCCAGGTGTCCCAATGGCGGAAGAAGCCCGTCCCGCCCTGGTAGAGCTTGCCGCTCGCCTTCTTCTTCGCCTGGGCGTCCATCCGCTCCTTGGTGCACGCCAGGGTCGGGCAGTCGACGAAGACGTCGGCGCTGAACGCGAGCCGCGAGCCATCGGGAGAGACCGTAAGGTTCGACACGTCGAGCGGCAGCTTGGTGATCTGGACCGGATCGCCGCCGCCGACCGCCAGGCGCCAGACCTGGCTGGAGCCGGAGCGGGTGGAGAGGAAGTAGAGGCTCTTGCCGTCCGGCGCCCAGCGCGGGTTGTTGTCCGCCGCGGGATCGGAGGTCAGGCGGGTCAGGCCGCTGCCGTCCATGTTGACCAGCCAGAGGTCGTAGCGGCCCTTGTTGGCCTCCAGATCCGTGGCGCGAAGCTCGAAGACCACCTTGTCGCCTTGGGGCGAGGGCTCGGGGTCGCTGATCCGCTCCATGGCGAGCAGGTCGCGAACTGTGAACGGATGAGGCTCCGCCGCTTTCAGGATCGGGGCCGGAACCGCAAGGGCGAGCAGAGCGAGGACGAGAGGCAATCTACGCATCAGGATCTCCTGAATCGGGAGTTGGCTCAAAGCAGGGAGACTCTAACCCAGGATGACGCGGGAGGTAGACGGCGGGCCTTGCAGTAAATTATACTGCGTACGCGGTGAATTTTACTGCGCCAAATCTGCTCCTCGAACAGCTCCTGGGCTCACGGCTTCGCGCCCGGACCTTGAGCTGGCTTCTATCCCATCCGGGCGAGAGGTTCTTCGTCCGCCAACTCGCCGCGGCTCTAGGCGAGGACTCCACCAACCTCAGTCGTGAGCTAACCCGCCTGGAGGGCCTGGGGATCGTCACCGGCGTTCGCGAGGGCCATCAGAAGTACTTCCAAGCCGATTCCGAAAGCCCCATCTATCCAGAGCTTCGCGGCCTGGTGGCCAAAACCTCGGGCGTCGGCGATCTCCTGCGCGAAGCCCTCCAGCCCCTGTCCTCCCGAATCGATGTCGCCTTTGTCTTTGGCTCCGTCGCGGCGGGTAAGGAGACGGCGGCGAGCGACGTCGACGTGCTCGTAATCGGGAGCGTCAATCTGCAAGCCTTGGTGGAAGCGTTCGCCCCGGTGCAGGATCGTCTCGGCCGTGAGGTCAATCCGTCGATCTATTCTGCCCATGAGTTCCGTGAGAAGATAACCCGAGGCCATCATTTCCTCACAGGGGTTCTCCAGGGACCCAAAATCTTCTTGCTCGGGAGCTCGCGTGAGCTTGAACGACTGGTTGAAGTTCGGTTGGCTGGCTGAGCACAAGACCACCACGGAGGAGATCCGAGAGCTCCTCGGCATCGTGGAACGCGACCTGGTCGATGCGGGGCTGGAGGCCCTGAGTGACGACTGGAAGCTCAACATCGCTTACAACGCCGCCCTCCAGGCTGCCACGGCCGCCTTGGCCGCGTGCGGATACCGGGCGGCGCGCGAAGCCCATCACTACCGGGTGATCCAGTCCCTCCGCGACACGATCGGGGCGCCAGCGAATCTGGTTGCACGACTGGATGTGTTCCGCAAGAAGCGAAACCAGGGAGGCTACGAACGAGCCGGAGCCATCTCCGAGCAGGAAGCTCAGGAGATGATCGAGCTGGCTCGCGAAATCGACACGACCGTTCGTCGCTGGTTCGCGGATCATTGCCCCGAGCTGCTTTGAGCCCCTCTCCGCCCCCCTACCGGCAGTGCCCATCCCTCTCCAGGTCCTGAATGCGGTCCTCGACGTGATCCAGGTCGTCGGCCTCGGGGGCGAGCTCGGCGTAGCGGCGGAGCTGGACGCAGGCATCGGCGAGCTGGTCGCGCTCGTAGAGCAGAATTCCCAGCTCGCGGTGGGGAGCGGCCCGCCGGGGGTCGAGCTCGATGGACTGGAGGAAGGAGTCCTCGGCCTGGCGGCGAAGCTGCCGCCGGTTCACGGGACCCGCGGCCGTGGCCTGGGCCAGCCGCAGGCGACCGCGGAGAAAGTGGGTCTCGGGATCTTCGGGGCTCAGAGCCCGCGCCCGCTCGATCTCGCCCTCCGCGATCTTGAGCCGCCCGAGGTCGAGGTTCAGCCGGGCGTCGTCCCGGATCACGGGCCGCAGAAGGCGGGCAAAGGCATCCTGGTCCTCCAGGGGCTCGGCCGGCGGGGTGCGCAACGCGACGTTGGCCACGGGGTGAGCCGCGAGATACTTCTTCGTATCCGCGATGCGTTCGGAGAGGCGCGGATGGCTGCCGAAGAAGAAAGCCTCCATCCTCTTGGGCTCACCGCGGTCGTCCAGGAGCACCTGGTAGACTTTCGGCGCCTGCCGCAGGTCGTAGCCGGCGGCCGACATCTTGCGGAAACCGCCCTCGTCCGCCTCGCTCTCCAGGTCCCGCCCGTAGCCGTTCACCGAGGCCGTGAAGGCGAGCTCCAGCCCCAAGCCGACGACGACCTGCCCGAAGGCGTCGAGCACGGAGGCCTTGCCCCAATCCCCGCTGTCCAGGGCATCGCCCTCGGCGACGGCGAGAGCCACGGCGGCGGCGATCGTGGCGACGGTGATCCCGACCTGCCGGTTGTGCACGGTGCGCTGATAGCGCAGCATGTGCCGGCCCTCGACGTGGCTCATCTCATGGCCGAGCACCGTCGCCAGCTCGTCCTCGTTCTCCATCCGCGCCAGCAGGCCGGTGTGGATGTAGATGGAGCCGTGGGGGTAGGCGAAGGCGTTGAGGCTGGGATCCTCCACCACGCGCACCCGGTAGCGGATCTCCGGATTGGCGGCCATCCCCGGCGGGTTGAGCCGCGCCACCACCCGCGCGAGGTGGGATTCGAGCACCGGATCGCCGTAGAGCTTGACGTGATCGAGCAGCTTCGCCTCCTCGTCGCGGCTCTGTTCCCAGAGCCGCGTCTCGTCGCTCAGCGGCTTGAACGACCTCCCCTGGCTGGAAATGGGCGGCAACTGCGTCGCGACGCAGGAGGACAGGACCAGCAGCAGTGTCGCGAGGGCGGTCGAGCGGATGGGGCCGGTTTGGCGCATAGGGGTCTCCAGGATCGAAACGCCATTCTACCGGAGACCCCGCGCCACCGCCGGTGGTTATACTGAAGACCCTGACCTGGAGCCATGCGATGCTTGTTGGCGCGGAGACTCAAAAACCCGTTCACATCCTCGGCGCCGGGCTCTCCGGCCTTGCCTCCGCCATCGTCCTGGCCCGGGCCGGGCGGGAGGTGCACGTCCACGAACTGCGGGCGGACAGCGGCGCCCGCTTCTGCGGCGATTTCCAGGCCATCGAGAACTGGTCGCATCCCATGGACTTCCTGGACGAGATGCGGGGCTGGGGGCTCGATCCCGGAACCTTCCGCACCGTCCCCTTCCGGCGCATCGACCTCGTCGTCCCGCGCGGCAGGATCATCGGCCTCGAGACTCCCGGCATCGCCTTCCGCCTGGTGACGCGGGGAACGGCTCCGGGGACCCTCGACCAGGGGCTCAAGCGCCAGGCCCAGGCGGCGGGCGTCCATCTCCACTACAGCTCGCGCCGAGACCGCCGACTCTGCCACATCGTGGCGACCGGCCCCCGTCACGCCTCCGGCATCGTCTGCGGCGAAATCTTCGAGACCTCGCATCCGGACCACGTCACCTTCCAGCTCAACGACCGGCTGGCGCCCGGCGCCTACACCTACATGATTGTCGTCGACGGCGTGGGCTTGATCGCCACGGTCCTGCTTCGCCGGCAGAGGGACACCGACCGGTTCCTCAACGAGACGCTCGCCTGGTACCATGCGCAGTATCCAGCCCTGGACCGCAAGCCCCTCCACCGCATGGGGGGAGTCGGCGGCTTCGCCCTCAACCCCCGCCATGTCGTGGATGGGCGGTGCTACGTGGGAGAGGCGGCCGGTTTTCAGGACGTGCTCTGGGGATTCGGCATTCGCTACGCCATCACCTCCGGAGTGATGGCGGCGCGGGCGCTCTTAGGGGAGCTCGACTACGAGCAAGCCGTTCGCGAGACCCTGCGGCCTTTTCAGGCGGTCTCGCTGGCCAATCGCTGGCTGCTCAACCGCCTCGGCCGCTGGGGCTTCGAGGCGCTCGCCGGCCTCTGGGTGCGCAGCCAGCGCCGGGGCGGCGACGGCCTGCGCTTCCTGTCGCGCCTCTACCAGCCATCCTGGGTGCACTGGATGATCGAAAAAGCCGCGGCCAGAACCATGCTGGGAAAATGCCCCGCCGGAAACGGTATCGAGGTTCGGCCACTAATCCTCGCCCCACCTAAGCCGCGAGACGAGTGGGAACCTTCCGAGCTGGCGCGCTTCATTGCTCGCGAGAGAGAAATGGCCCGCCAAGTATCGAGGAAAAGCTAACCGTTCGGCTTGGCCCCATTTTGTAGCCCCAAAGACTTCCCTTGACAGTCGCATTTATCACCCTTAGGCTTCTTCAGAGATAGAGGTCAACTGAAAAATGCCGTCGTGTCGCAGAGGGGGTGGTTTGTGCCTGATTCCAACAACACTGACGCGTCCACGGGTAATTCGGATTTGATGACGCAGTGGAAAACTGCGCTCGAAGTCTACAGACACCATTTCGATTTATTTCTCAAGGCTGTTGCTCTTTACTTCGCCATTGTCGGAGCCTTGGCAGGCTTCATCTACAGGGACAACATGCCACTTGCTTCACAAAAATCCCTATCAATCTTGATCTCTTTATTGTCAATCGTTTCTATACTAGGTTGCTGGCTTTCGCGCCGGTATGTGAAAGCCTTACAAACTCTCGTTGACACAATCGCGAGAGAGCTTCATATCAAAGACTTTCCCTTTACGGGAGCACTCAACATCACCGCGCTCTTCGCGTGGACCTCCGGGGTGCTCGTAATTATCGCTCTTTTTAACGCTTTCTGGTTCATTCGCTAGCTTTCACTCCCACTACATCGAGATCGAGCCCTTGCGGAACTCGGTCTTGTCGAGATGGGCGTTGACCAGCACGGGGAAGCCCTGGCGGGCGAGCGCCACGGCCTGCTGGAGCACGCTCGCGACGTCCTCCCGCTTCGTCAACAGCAGGCCCCGCCCGCCGTAGCCCTCGGCGACCTTGTGATAGTCGGTGCGCGCCAGCACGACGCCGACGTCGTCGTGGAGCACCTCGATCTGCTCGCGGGCGATCTGGGTCCAGCCGGCGTCGTTGCCCACGATGGCGATGACGGCGACGCCGTGGCGGGCGAAGGTGTCGAACTCCGCCAGGCTGTAGGCCACCGAGCCGTCGCCGTAGACGATCCAGACGTCCGCCTCCGGCCGGCAGAGCTTGGCGCCGAGGGCGAAACCGCCGCCCACGCCCAGAGTGCCGAAGACGCCCGGGTCGAGCCACGACAGCGGCCCCCGGGGGCTCACCGTGTACGCCGCCGTGGCCACGAAGTCGCCGCCGTCGGCCACGATGACGCTCTCGGGGGCCAGGGCGCGGTCGATCTCCCGGCACAGATGCACGGGATTGACCCGCTCGCCGGCCACCGCCGCCTGGGCGTCGATCTCTTTTTCGCGCCCGTCGTCTCGCGCGCGCAGGGTTTCCAGCCAATCGTTCCAATCCCGCGGCTTGGCGGCGAGCGCCTCGGCCAGGCCCCGCAGCAGGAGACCGGGATCGCCGTGGACCCCGAGGTCCGGCTTGCGGTTCATCCTGAGGTCGGCCTCGCTGCGGTTGACGGAGATCAGGAACGCCTTACGGGCGACGTGGCGGCCGTAGTCGAGCCGGAAATCGCTGGGGATGCCGGCCAGCAGGACGAGGTCCGCCTCGCGCAGCGCCTCCCGCCGCTTGTGCCGCATCTGGAGGGCGTGGCCGGGCCCGAGCAGGCCGCGCGCGCCGCCGGCCAGGTAGACCGGCGCGCCGATCGCCTCGACGGCCTTGGCCAGCTCCGCCGCCTCCGCCAGGGTAGGCGACGAGAGGAGCACCTGGCCGCCCAGCACCAGCACCGGGCGGCTGGCCTTGCGCAGCCGGGCCGCCGCCTTGCGCACGTCGCCCCGGCCCGGCGCCGGGGGCGCGATCGCCGGACGCGGCCGGGCGACGTTGCGGTCGGCCTTCGCGAAGAGTTTTCTGGCGTGGCGCCGCATGTAGAAGCGCAGGCCCGCTCCCGCGAGGCCGCCGCCCTTGGAGCTGGCGCCGTACCACTCGCGCACCAGGGCCTCGTCGTAGAGCAGGTCCACCGGGCACTCCAGGAACACCGGCCCGGGCACTCCGGCCCGGGCCACGGCGAAGGCCTTCTCCAGCAGCGGCACGAGGTCGCGCACGGCCTTCGCCGAGGCCGCCCACTTCACGTGCGGCGCGAAGAGGGCCTGCTGGTCGATGTCCTGGAGCGCTCCCCGCCCTTTGAGCAGGGTGGCGGCGGCGCCTCCCAGGAGGACGACTCCCGACTGAGCGAGCTGCGCGTTCTTGATCGCGGTGATGGTGTTGGTCACCCCGGGGCCGGCGGTGACGGCCGCCACCCCGGGCACGCCGGTGAGTCGGAAGACGGCGTCGGCGGCGAACACGGCGTCCACCTCGTGGCGTACGTCCACCACCCGGATGCCGCGCTGCTTGGCGCCCACCAGAATGGGCGAGATGTGCCCGCCGCACAGGGTGAAGAGGAAGCGCACCCCCTGCTCCACCAGCACCGAGGCGATCCGGTCGCCGCCGTTCATCGCTTGCCTCCTCCGCCGGAAACATCCAGCACGTGCCGCTCGAGGACGAAGCAGAGGAAGGTGCCGGCCATCACCACTTCCGCCACACCTCCGGAACGTAGCACTTCGACCCGCACCCGGCTCTTGCGGCCGTCCGCCTCCTCGACGACGGCGCGCGCCTCCAGCCTCTCGCCCACCGTCACGGGCTTCAGAAAGCGCACCTCGGCGCTGCCCAGCACCACGTTGGGATGATTGACGGCCAGCATGGCGGCATGGTCGGCGAGGCCGAAGACGAAGCCGCCGTGCACCAGCCCGCGCTCGTCCGCCGCCATCTCGGGAAGGGCTTCGAAGGCCACGACGGCCGAGCCCTCCTCAACCGCCAGCGGCTGGCCGCAGAGGCGCCGGTCGAGCCCCAGGTGGGTGCGAGCCTCCGGTTCTGAAATCGACATGGCCGGTGATTATAGCCGCCGATCCGCGGTAACCTTCGCCCGATGAGCCCACGGCCCTGGACCGGCGACACCCTCGCCCTGGCGGACGACCTGCGCCGCTCGGTGCGCGGAACGGTGCGCTTCGACGACGGCAGCCGCGCCCTCTACGCCACCGACGCCTCGAACTACCGTCAGGTGCCCATCGGCGTCGTCGTGCCGGCGGACACGGACGACTTGGTGGCCGCCGTCGCCGCCTGCCGCCGCCACCGCGCGCCCATCGTGCAGCGGGGCGCCGGCACCAGCCTCGCCGGCCAGTGCTGCAACGTCGCCGTGGTGATCGACGGCTCGCGCCACCTGAAGGGAGTGCTGGCGGTCGACCCCGAGGCCCGCACGGCCCGCGTGCGCCCCGGGACGGTGCTCGACGACCTGCGCCGCGAGGCCGGCCGGCACGGCCTCACCTTCGGACCCGATCCCGCCACCCACGCCTGGTGCACCGTCGGCGGCATGATCGGCAACAACTCCTGCGGCGTGCACTCGGTAACCGCCGGCCGCACCTCGGACAACGTCGAGGAGCTGGAGGTGCTCACCTACGACGGCCTGCGCCTGCGGGTGGGAGCGACGCCGGAGGGGGAGATCGACCGCATCGTCCGCGCCGGCGGCCGGCGTGGCGAGATCTACCGCCGCCTGCGGGAGCTGCGGGACCGCTACGCGGACCTCATCCGCCGGCGCTTCCCCCGCCTGCCCCGGCGCGTCTCGGGCTACAACCTCGACGAGCTCCTCCCTGAGCGCGGGTTCCACGTCGCCCGCCTGCTGACCGGCAGCGAGGGGACCTGCGTGAGCTTCCTGGAGGCCACGGTGCGGCTGGTGCCGGCGCCCAGGGCCCGGGTGCTCCTGGTGATCGGCTGCGCGGACGTGGTGGCCGCCGCCGAGCGCGTCCCCGAGATGCTCGCCGCCGGCCCCATCGGCCTCGAAGGGATGGACCGCTTTCTGGTGGAAAACGACTTCACCCGCCGCTCCTACGGCGAGACCCTCGACCTGCTGCCGCCGGGAGAGGCCTGGCTGATGGTGGAGATCGGCGGCGACAGCCGGGAGGAGGCGGCGGCCCGCGCCCGCGAGCTGATGCGCCTCTGGGGGTTCCCGGCGCTCTTGCTGGAAGAGCCCGCCGCGCAGGCGCGGATCTGGCTGACGCGCGAGGCCGCCGTCGGCACCACAGCGCGCGACCCCCGCCTGGGCGACGGCTGGCCGGGCTGGGAGGACTCGGCCGTGGCCCCCGACCGCTTCGCCGCCTACCTGCGCGACTTGAACGCCCTGCTCGCCCGCTTCGGCTACCGGGCCGCCTACTACGGCCACTTCGGGGAGGGGTGCCTCCACGCCCGCATCGACTTCGACCTCGTCACCCCGGCCGGCATCGCCAAGTACCGGTCGTTCATGGAGGACGCGGCGGATCTCGTCGCCTCTCACGGTGGCTCCCTCTCGGGCGAGCACGGCGATGGCCAGCAGCGCGGTGAGCTCCTCCCCCGCATGTTCGGCCCCGAGCTGGTGCGGGCCTTCCGCGAGCTGAAGGCGATCTGGGATCCGGACAACCGGATGAACCCCGGCAAGAAGGTCGATCCCTACCCCCTCGACGCGGACCTCCGGCCGGCCCTTCGCCTGGAGGATCCGGCCGCCGTCTTCGCCTTTCCGGAGGACCGCGGCAGCTTCGCCCGCGCCGCCGGCCGCTGCGTCGGCATGGGCAAGTGCCTCAAGGAGGCGGGCGGCGTCATGTGCCCGAGCTGGCGGGCGACGCGGGAGGAGGAGCACTCGACGCGCGGCCGAGCCCGGCTGCTCTTCGAGATGCTCCAGGGCGGCGTGATCCGCGACGGCTGGCGCAGCGCCGAAGTGCGCGAGTCCCTCGACCTCTGCCTCGCCTGCAAGGGCTGCCGCGCCGAGTGCCCGGCCGGCGTGGACCTCGCCACCTACAAGGCCGAGTTCCTGCACCACCATTACCTTGGCCGGCTGCGACCCCGCTCCGCCTACGCCTTGGGCCTCGCTCCCTGGTGGGCGCGCCTCGCCTCAAACGCTCCCGGCCTCGCCAATTCCGTCGCTCAAAGCCCGTTCCTCGGCCGCCTCGCCAAGAAGGCCGCGGGGATCGCTCCGCGGCGGAGCCTGCCCCTCTTCGCGCGCCAGACGTTCCGCGACTGGTTCCATGAGCGCCCTGAAAAGACGGGAGATCGCGTTCTCCTCTGGCCGGACACCTTCACCAACTACTTCGAGCCAGGGATCGGCCGGGCCGCCGTCGAGGTACTGGAGGCCGCCGGCCTGCGGGTGACCATCCCCCGCCGGACCCTCTGCTGCGGCCGGCCTCTCTACGACTTCGGCATGCTGGACCTCGCCCGCCGCCAGCTCCGCCAGATCCTCGAAGCCCTGGCGCCGGAGATCGCGGCCGGTGTCCCCTTGGTGGGCCTGGAGCCGAGCTGCGCCGCCGTCTTCCGCGACGAGCTGCCCGGACTGTTCCCCGGCGACGAGGCCGCCAAGCGCCTCGCGGCCCAGACCTTCACCCTCGCCGAGTTGCTGGTCCAGAGAGGCTGGGAGCCACCGCACCACGGCGGCGAGGCGCTGGAGGCTCTGGTTCATGGCCATTGCCATCACCACGCGGTGATGGGCCTGGAGGCGGACCGGAGCCTGCTGGAACGGACGGCTTCAAGCTTCCACCTGCTCGACTCCGGCTGCTGCGGCATGGCCGGAGCCTTCGGCTTCGAGGCGGAGCACTACGAGATCTCCCTCGCCATCGGCGAGAGGGTGCTGCTCCCCGCCGTGCGGGGGGCCGCCGCGGGGACCCAGATCGTCGCCGACGGCTTCAGTTGCCGCCAGCAGATTGTCCAGACGACGGGCCGGAGTACCGTTCACCTGGCGGAGCTGCTGCGGCAGCGCCTCTGAGCCGGAGGATCCGCCGGCCGGCCAGCCCCACGCCCCAGATCAGCGCGCCGAGCACCAGGCCGATCGGCACCAGCACGATCAAGGCCCAGATCAGAAAATCCATCAAAGCCTTGAGGAACACCACCAGGGCGCGAAAGCTCGACCGGACGGTGTCGGAAGGATGCCAGGCGCCTCCCGCGACCGGCTTGGCCGCCTCGGTGGGCACCAGCTCCAGGTTGAGGGTCGAGAGGGCCGCCAGCTTGTCGAAGGAGTTGAGCTGCCCATGGATCTGCTCGATCTGCGAACGGATCTCCACGAGCTGGCGGTAGACCTCCATGATCTCGGCGACCTTGCGCCCCCGCTGCCGCGACTCGGCCAGCAGGCCGCGCAGCTCCGCCTCGGTGGCTTCCAGGGTGCGCATGCGGGCGTCGAGGTCGACGTACTGGTCGGTGACGTCCTCGACCTTCTGGCTCTCGCGGTCGACCCGAACCCCCAGGGCGCGCACGGCCTTCAGCGCTTCGTCGAACCGCTCGACCGGCACGCGCAACGTGAGCGTGTACTGGAGAACGTCGTTCTGGCGCCGCGTCGAGGCGCTCGCCACGTATCCGCCCAAGCCCGCGACCAGCGCCTGGACGTTGGCCGCCGACTCCTCGGGGCTCTTCACCTCGAGATTCAGGTCCACGGTACGGACGAGCTTGCGGGGGATGGCGGGTGCGCGGTTGGCGACCGGCGCGTTGGCCGGCGCAGCCCTGGGTTGATCGGCGGGCGCTCCCGCCGGAGCTTGCGCGGCCGCTCCGGATGGCACCGCGATGCGCGCGTTTTCGAAAGCCATCTCTTTCCTGCAGGAAAAAAGCGTAAACAGAAGAACCGCAACGGCCATACCAACCCAACGATTCATTTCGCCTCCAGCGAGGAAGTGCCGATCGAGTATGGCATGCTAGCGTGTAAGATGATCGGGCACATCGGGGCTTCGCAACGGAGGTGAAGATGGCTCCATCGACGAGACTGGCGGTCGTTCTCGCGATGACGGGGATGGCTTTCCTGTCGGGGGCCGGGAGGGCGCAGCAGGAAGGTGACCTGCCGCCGGAGACTCTGGCCCAATCGAGCCCGCGTTTCGCCTTCGCGGTCCAGGGGGGCAGCCCCGCCCTGGTGTTCACTCACAGTGGCACCGCCGCCGAGCACGATCCCCGCATCCTGATCTCGTCGCGGGACGGCTGGCGGCTGATCCAGATGCCAGAGAACTTCCACAATCAGAACTGGGTCTACGCCGGCCGCGGCGTCACCAGCCAGGAGCTCTGGGCCGCTTCCCAGATCGGGGGCGAGGTGCCGGCGCCCAATCTGGAGTTCCTGTCGAGCGCCAACGGCGGCAGGAGCTGGCGCTATCGCGGCTCGCTGCAAAAGATCTCGCGCTACGCCGTGGTCGACTACCTGGCCATGAATTCGAGCGGCAAGGGCACCCTCGTGCTGCGGCTCGACGACGACCCGAGCCCGAACGCGCCGCGCCTCGGCTACTACGTCTACACGACCAAGAACGGCCGCGAGTGGACGCCGCCCTTCTTCTCGCAGAACAAGCCCGCCCCCTCCTCCGACGTGCTGGCCCCCCCGGCCCGCACCTTCGAGGCCAACCAGACGCCCCTCACCCAGGACGCTTGGCAGCGCCTCTTCGCGGATCTCCTGCCGGCGGCCGGCGGCGGCTGAACCTACTCCTCCCCCATGTGCGGGTAGCCGTAGCTCGTGGGCGGCACGAAGGTCTCCTTGATGGCCCTCTGGGAGGTCCAGCGCAGGAGGTTGGCCATCGAGCCGGCCTTGTCGTTGGTGCCGGAGGCGCGGGCGCCGCCGAAGGGTTGCTGGCCCACCACGGCTCCCGTGGGCTTGTCGTTGATGTAGAAGTTGCCCGCCGCGTGCCGTAGCGCCGCCGTCAGCTCGGCGATGACCTTGCGGTCGCGCGCGAAGACGGCGCCGGTCAGGGCGTAGGGGCTGGTGGTGTCGACCAGCTCCAGGGTCTTCGCCACGTCGGCGTCCTCATAGACGTAGACCGTCAGCACGGGGCCGAAGATCTCCTCGCGTAGCAGCTTGAAGTGCGGATCGGTGGTCACCACGACCGTGGGCGAGATGAAATAGCCCTCGGACTTGTCGCACTTGCCGCCGGTCAGGATCTCGGCCTCGCTGGAGCTTTTCGCGTGGTCGATGTAGCCCATGATGCGGTCGAAGGAGTTCTCGTCGATCACCGCCGCCATGAAGTTGCGGAAGTCGAGCGGCGAGCCCATGGAGATCGACGACACCTGCTCCACCAGCATCTCCTTGACCCGCGGCCACAGCGACTTCGGCACATAGGCGCGCGAGCCCGCCGAGCACTTCTGCCCCTGGTACTCGAAGGAGCCCCGCACCAGCGCCGTGACGTAGGCCTCGACGTCCGCCGACGGGTGAGCGAAGACGAAGTTCTTGCCGCCCGTCTCGCCGACGATGCGCGGGTAGGACTTGTAACGGTCGATGTTGTCGCCGACCGTCTTCCACATCGAGTGGAACACGGGCGTCGAGCCGGTGAAGTGGATGCCCGCGAAATCGGGATGGGCCAGCACCGGATCGCCCACCTGGCTCGCCTTGCCGGGCAGGAAGTTGATGACGCCGTCCGGCAGGCCCGCGGCCTGGAGGATCTTCATGATGAAGTAGTTCGAGTAGACCGCCGTCGAGGCCGGCTTCCACAGCACCGTGTTGCCCATCAGCGCCGGCGCGGTCGGCAGGTTGCCGCCGATCGATGTGAAGTTGAACGGCGAGACGGCGAAGACGAACCCTTCGAGCGAGCGGTACTCCACCCGGTTCCACATCCCCGGCATCGACCACGGCTGGTCGGTGTAGAGGTGGCGCATGAAGTAGGGGTTGAAGCGGTAGAAGTCGATCAGCTCGCACGCCGAATCGATCTCGGCCTGGAAGACGGTCTTCGACTGGTTGAGCATCGAGGCGCCGTTGAGCGTGTCGCGCCAGGGGCCGGCCAGCAGGTCCGCCGCCTTGAGCAGCACCGCGGCCCGGTCCTCCCACGAGGCCTCGGACCAGTCATGCCACGCCGCTTTCGCGGCCTGGGCCGCCGCCTCGACCTCCGCGGCGCCGGCCTGATGAAAGGTGGCCAGCACGTGCTTGTGGTCGTGCGGCGAGACCGCCTTGCCGGTATTGCCCGTGCGCACCTCCTTGCCGCCGATGATGAGCGGGATCTCGATCTGCTCGCCCAGCATCTCGTCCAGGCGCTTCTTCAGGGACTTCTTCTCGGCCGATCCAGGAGCATAGGAACGCACCGGCTCGTTGACCGGCGCGGCGATGGGAAAGATTGCGTTTGCCATGGCGCGAATCGTATCCGTTGCGTCGAGAGGGCGCTACCCCTTTTGCAGGGTGAGAGCGGCCCAGGCGAAGATCAGGAACCCCGCGATCATCAGCGTGCCCCCGATGGGAGTGACCGCGCCCAGCCAGCGCGGCCCGCCCGCCGCCAGGCCGAACACCGTGCCGCTGAAGACGACGCTGCCCAGGAACAACGCCCACCCGGCGCCGTTCACCCCGCGGGCCGCCCCCAGCCGCCCGAAGAGCCCCACCAGCACCAGCGACAGGCCGCCATACATGAGGTAGCGCGCCGCCGTCTCCCAGAGCTGCAGCTCTCGCGGCTCGAACCGCGCCGCCAGCGCATGCGCCCCAAAGGCTCCGGCGATCACCGACAACGCGGCGCAGAGAGCGCCGATGAAGATCCAGTTCATGGTTTGGGTACCTCCGGGCGGGGATTATAGGGCCGCACCCCTACCCCAGCCGCGACTTCAGGCTGTGCAGCAGATTCAGTGCCGCGAGCGGCGTCAACTGGTTCACGTCCAGCGTCTTCAGCAGCCCGGCCACCACCTGCTCGGGCGGCGCGAAGAGGGTGAGCTGCGCCGGGCCTCCGGGGTCGGGCGAGCCGGTGCCGCGGGCGAGGCGGGGCTTGCCGGTGGGGTCGTACTCCAGGGATTCGAGGTTGGCCAGCACCTCCCCGGCCCGCTCGATCACCGAGTCCGGCAGGCCGGCGAGGCGCGCCACGTGGAGGCCGTAGGACTTGTCGGCGCTGCCCGGCACCACGCGGCGCAGGAAGACGATGCGCTCCTCCCACTCCTTGACCGCCATGGTGCGGTTCACCACCCGGGGCAGCAGCGAGGCCAGCTCCGTCAGCTCGTGGTAGTGGGTGGCGAAGAGCGTCTTCGGCCGGCTGTGCTCGTGCAGGTACTCGACGATCGCCCAGGCGAGCGACAGGCCGTCGAAGGTCGCCGTGCCCCGCCCCACCTCGTCGAGGATCACCAGGCTGTGGTCCGTCGCGTGGCGCAGGATGTTCGCCGTCTCGATCATCTCCACCATGAAGGTGGACTCGCCGCGGGCCAGATCGTCCGAGGCGCCGACGCGGGTGAAGATGCGGTCGACGACGCCGATCACCGCCTCGTCCGCCGGCACGAAGCTGCCGGCCTGGGCCATGAGGACGATCAGCGCCACCTGCCGCAGGTAGGTCGATTTTCCCCCCATGTTGGGGCCGGTCAGCAGGACGATCTGCGAGCCCTCGGCGTCGAGTTCGGCGTCGTTGGGCACGAAGGCGTCCCGGCTCGCCTGCTCCACCACCGGGTGGCGCCCCTCCCGCAGGATGATCGGCCCCCCTGCCTCCCCCATCACCGGCCGCACATAGCGCTGCCGCGCCGCCACCTCGGCGAAGGCGGCAAGGGCGTCCACGGCTCCCACGACCGCCGCCAGGGCGGTGAGGCCGGCGGCCTCGGCGGCGATCCTCTCCACCAACTCGCGGAAGAACCGCTGCTCCAGCGCCACCTGCCGCTCCTCGGCAGAGAGGATCTGCTCCTCCAGCTCCTTGATCTCCGGCGTAACGTAGCGCTCGGCGTTGACCAGGGTCTGCTTGCGGATGTAGTCCGCCGGCACCCTCTCCTGGTTCGCCCGGGTGACCTCCAGGTAGTAGCCGAAGACCCGGTTATAGCGGATCTTGAGCGAGGAGATCCCGGTCCTCTCCCGCTCCCGCACCTCCAGGGCCGCGATGTGACGCTTGCTGTCGCGGGTGAGCGAGCGGTAGCGGTCCAGCTCCTCGGAGACGCCGGCCGCGATGACGCCCCCCTCCAAGAGGTTGACGGCGGGCGCGGTCTCCAGGGTGCGCAGCAGGCAGGCGTGAAGCTCCGGCAGGGGATCGGCCTCCGCCAGCCGGGCGAGCAGCGGCGCGGCCCCCGGGTCGCCGGCCAGCAGGGCCGCCAGCTCGTCCAGGAGACCCGGGGCCTCGCCGAGGGAGTCGCGCAGCGCCGCCGCCTCGCGCGGCGTGATCGTGCCCAGGACGGCGCGGGCCAGCAGGCGGTCCGGATCGGCCATGCGGGCCAGGTGCTCGCGGATGCGCTCGCGCCGGGGGTTGTCCGCCACCAGCTCGCCCACGGCGCGGTGGCGCTCGGCGATCTCTCCCGGGGACACCAGGGGCCGGCGCAGCCACTCCCGCAGGGACCGCCCGCCGGGGGCGGTGACCGTGCGGTCGAGCACGCCGAGGAGAGTCGTCTTCCTCCGGGCGCCGCCGGGCGCTCCGGCGGGCGTTCCCCGCTGGCTGGCGAAGACCTCCAGGTTGGCGAGCGTCGAGGCGTCGAGGATCAGCCGGTCCCGCGCCTCCCGCACGGCGAGGCCGCGAACGTGGGAGAGGGTGCTCTTCTGCGTCTCCTGGGCGTAGGCGAGGGCCGCCGCCGCCGCGCGCACCGCCGGCTCCCCTTCCTCCAGGCCGAAGCCGCGCAGGGTGCCGGCGCCGAACTGCCGGCGCAGCAGATCGGCGGCGGCCTGGGGGTGATGGGGATCGAACAGGCGGTCGCTTTCGAGCGGCGTACGGCACGGGCACTCCCGCTCGGCCCACTCGACGACCGTCGCGGGAAAGCCGGCCTCGCCGCCATACCACAGCACCTCGCGGGGACGCAGCAGGGCGAGATCCTCCACCGCCTCCTCCGGGGAGCGCCAGCGGCGGACGAAGAAGGTGCCGGTCGAAAGATCCAGGAACGCCCCGGCCCCGCCTTCGGTGGACTTCTCCCAGACGAGGGCCGCGAGGAGGTTCTCCTCCTTGCCGTCGAGCAGGGCCGGATCACTCACCGTGCCGGGGGTGACCACGCGGGTGACCTCGCGCTTGACGAGCCCCTTGGCCTGGGCCGGGTCTTCAACCTGATCGCAGATCGCCACCTTGAGGCCGGCGCCGAGGAGCTTGGCGAGGTACCCCTCCAGGGCGTGATGGGGTACGCCGCACATAGGCACCTCGCTCTCCGTCCCCTTGTGGCGGGCCGTGAGCTGCACCTCCAGGATGGGGGCGGCGGCGCGGGCGTCCTCGAAGAACATCTCGTAGAAGTCGCCCATGCGGTACATCAGAAGGGCACCGGGATGCTGGGCCTTGACCTCCAGGTACTGGCGCATCATCGGCGTCAGGGTCGTGACGGGCGGAGAGACGGACATGGGGAAGGGAGTATAGCGTTACGGAAAGGCAGAACCATCCCCCGGCCTATCCCGGATCTTCGGGGCTTTCATATACTCCCCCCGTGTCCGGCCCCGTTCTCATCCTCGACACCGGCTCTCCCCTGGCGAGCGTCGCCGTGGCTCGCGGCGGCGAGGTGGTGTCGGCCCGCGCGGTGGGAACCGAGCGCTCCTCCACCCGGCTGCTGGACATGATTCGGGAAGTCCTGGAAGAGGCGGGAGTCGAGATGACGGGCCTCGGCGGCATCGCTGTGCTGCGCGGGCCGGGCAGCTTCACCGGCGTGCGCATCGGGCTCGCGACCGTCCTCGGCTTCCACCAGGCCCTGGGAGTGCCGGTGGCGACTCCGACGTCTTTCGAGGCCCTGGCCGCCGCGGCGCCGGAAGATGCAGGCATCATCATCGCCGCCGTCGACGCCCTGCGCGGCGAGTGGAGCGCCCAGGCGTTCGGTCTTTCAGCGCCCGGCGAACCCGAGCTCGTCGCCGGCGTCGACCTGCCCCGCCTCGCCGAAGGACAGCCCGGCGTGGTGATCGGCTTCGGGGTCTCGCGCCTCGCTGACTTCCCCGGCTGGCCGGCGAATCTGCGCCTCGTCGAGCCCGGCCCGCTCGCGTCCGCCGCCGCCCGGCTGGTGGCGGCGCCGGAGACCGTCTGGGACTCCGCTCTCCTCACCCATCCCCTGTACGCCCGCCCGGCCGCCTTCACGCCGGCGCGTCCCAGGACTGCCGTCACCCAAGGGGCCTGACCGTGATTGCCCACGATCCTGTTTCGCTCATCATTCGCCCGGCCCGGCCCGAGGACCTGGATCGCATCGCCGTCCTGGAGGAAGCCGCCTTCGAGGACTCCTGGCCGCGCGAGCTGCTGAGCTACGAGCTCACCCACTCCCGCACCTTTCTGTTCGTGGCGTCGCGGGACGACGAAGCGCCGCTGCCCGGCTACGTCCTCTTTCATTACGTGGCGGGAGAGGCGGAGCTGCTGCGCCTGGCCGTCGAGCCCGCCGAGCGTCGGCAGGGCCTCGGCCGCCAACTGGTGGAGCGCGGCCTCGCGCGCCTGCGGCAGGAGAGCATCCAGGCCTGCTTCCTGGAGGTGCGCAAGGACAACGAGCCCGCCATCCAGCTCTACCACGCCATGGGCTTCAAGCGCGTCGGCCGGCGCCGCGGCTATTACCGCGACGGCACGGACGCGCTGATCCTTTCGCTGGCGTTGTGAGCGATTTCGCTTGATTTCCGCCCGCTCCTCCTATAAATTTCTCGCATCGACCGGATCGCCCGGCCGTAAATCAAAACGGCCCGGAAGTGAGTTACCAGCTCACGACCGAGCCTGACCACGCAGAGGAGAACGATTCCCATGCGCAGCTCCCGCCATTCTATCCCCGCTTCCTCGAACGCTTTTTCCCCCGCCTTCCTCCAGCGCATCGCACAGCGCGACGAGCCGCCCTCGGCCGGCGAGGCCGACGTGGCCGGGCCCTGGCATGTCGAGGAGGTCCCCGGAGGCTTCGGCCTCTTCCGCCTTGGCGAGAGCCAGGAGCGCGGCTTCGACGCCTACGCCGTCTTCCGTGACCGCTGGCTGGCGCTGCTGGCGGCCGCCGTGCTCCCCGGCACCGGACGGGACCGCGCGCTTCGCCTCGGCAAGGAGGCCGGCGCCGAGGGCTACGCCGTGGCCGAGCCCGGCGGGGCCGTCGTCGGCCACGTCGCCCTCTTCGACGAATCCCTGGTGGACGCCCTCAACGTCGCCGCCGCCGTCGTCCGCCTTCCCGGCTCGCTCGCCAGCCTCCTGGAAGCGGCGGGGCAGGTGCCGCTCGAACGGGCGGGGGCGATCCTGGACGACAGAGTCTCCTGAAATCCGCCTTGCTCCTTCCGGAAGGGCGGTGCTATCCTCCCGGCAGAGCATGCGGACACAACTTCCCATCACGGCCGCCCGCACCTTCCAGGGTCGCGGGCGTGCCCGTGTCCAGGAGCCGGTCGCACGGTGAGCTGGCTTGAAGCCACTCGCCCGCCGCTCCTTTCGTTCGTCCTTCCACAGGTGCAGGCCCACGCGGGCCGAATCCCAAATCAACCATCGAGTTTTGTCGAGCAGAGGAGGTAGATCATGTCCCAACATGACGACCTGAAGGCGGAGCTGATCGCGTCGGACACCGAATTTCGCGGCCTGTACGAGGACCACCAGGGCTGCGAGAAGCGGCTGGACGAGATCAACTCCAAGTCCATGCTCTCCGAGGAGGATGAGATCGAGGAGAAGAAGATCAAGCTCCACAAGCTGACCCTGAAAGACAAGATGGAGCACCTGCTGCGGCTGCACCGCGAGTCGCGGGTTTCGGCCTAAGCCATGGCGCCCTGGCTCCGTAGTACCACAGGCCCACACGACCGACCGGAGCCTCGCCGATGAAATTCGCGAAAGAAGGCTGGCTCTACGTCCTGCCCTTCGTGTTCCTGGCCGGGCTGCTCTTCGTCTTCGGACGGCCCGGCTGGGGAGCCGCCGCGCTCGTCGTGGGCTTCCTGCTCCTCCTCTTCTTCCGCGACCCGAAGCGCTCCTACGAGGGCGACGCCGGCGCCGTGCTGGCGGCGGCGGACGGCCTCATCACCCGCATCGACACGATCGACGACCCGGAGGTCGGCCCCGGCCGCCACCAGCGCATCGTCACCTTCCTCTCGGTGCTCGACGTGCACGTCCAGAAGGTTCCCGTGGCGGGCGAGGTCATCGCCTCGCGCTACACGCCGGGGCGCAAGGTCGCCGCCTACCGCGAAGACGCCGGGGACGTCAACGAGAAGCACCTGTCGGTGATCCGCCGCGGCAACGGCGACCTCGTGGGCGTGCGGCAGATCGCGGGCCTGCTGGCGCGCCGGGTGGTCTGTTATTTGAAAGAGGGTGACCGGGTGCACCGCGGTCAGGCGATGGGGCTGATCAAGTTCTCCTCCCGCGTCGACCTGCTGGTGCCCGCAAGCTACCAGGTGCTGGTAAAAAAGGGAGACCGGGTGAAGAACGGAGCGACCCCCATGGCGATGCCCGCGGCGGCGGGCAAGGACGGCGCATGACGGACGAGCCGGCGCCGCGCCGGCTGGGCCTGCGCCGCGGGGCCTATCTGCTGCCCAGCCTGTTCACCATGGGCAACATGGTGCTCGGCTTCTACGCCATGATCCTGGGACTGCACGAGCACTTCCGGATGGCGGCGGCGATGGTCTTCCTCGCCGGTCTGCTCGACAGCGTCGACGGCCGCATCGCCCGCCTCACCGGCACCGAGAGCGAGTTCGGCAAGGAGTACGACTCGCTGGCCGACGCCATCACCTTCGGCGCCACGCCGGCTCTCCTGGCCTACCTCTGGGGGCTGGAGGACTTCGCCGAGGACACCTGGCTGCTGTCGGTGTTCTTCATGGTCTGCTGCGCCACCCGCCTCGCCCGCTTCAACGTGCAGTCGAAGACCGTGGACAGCCGCTACTTCGTGGGCCTGCCGACCCCGGCCGCCGCGTTCTGCATCTGCTCGATCCTCGTCTTCGCCCCCGAGTACACGGACGACGTCAAGATCTACGTGCAGATCGTCATGGGCGTCGCCCTCCTGCTGATCGGCGTGCTCATGGTCTCCACCTTCCGCTACGTGAGCGGCAAGAAGCTCGACCTGCGCCAGCGCCTGAGCTATCGGGCCGTGGTGCCCCTCGCCGCCATCCTGCTGGTGCTGATCTATCAGCCCTGGGCAACGATGCTGGTCATCACCACGATCTACACCCTCTCCGGACCGGTGAACGCTCTGGTCTCCCGCCTGCGCCACCACGGGCCGAACGCGCCGGACGAGGCGCCGCCGCCTCCCCTGGAAGGAGTTCCTTGACCGCGATCGCCATCCTGCATCCGACCAACCTGCGGGGCAAAGAGCTGCGGGAGACGATCGAGGCCCGCCACCGGGACTGGACGGACCTTCGCCTGCTGAGCACCCACGAGGACGAAATCGGCACCCTGACCGAGGTCGCCGGCTCCGCCGCCCTGGTCAACCGCTACGAGCCGGAGTCGCTCAAGGGCGTCGATCTCGCCTTCTTCTGTGGCACGGCCGAGGAGAGCCGGCCGATCCTCGCCGAGCTGCCGGCGGAGTCCACCGCCATCCTCCTCTCCCCCGACGCCACGCTCGACGACGGCCTGCCGGTGGTGACCGGCGTCAACGGCGAAGCGGCCCATGGCCGCCGGTCCCTCGTGTCGCCCCATCCGGCGGTGATCCTGCTGGCGCACCTGCTCCATCCGCTACGCGGCTTTTCGCCCACCGAGGCGGTCGCCACCCTCATCCAGCCCGCATCCATGAAGGGCCAGGAGGGGCTCGAAGAGCTGTTCGAGAACAGCCGCCAGATCGTCTCCATGGCGTCGCGGACCACCACTCCGATCTTCGGCACCCAGCTCGCCTTCAACGTCCTTCCTGCTTCCACGGCGGCGGAAGCGGCGGGCGACCAACTCCACACGGTCCTCGGCGGCACGCCGCCGGTGGCGCTGCAGATCCTCCAGGGGGGCGTCTTCCACTCCATCGCCGCCAACCTCCTGGTGCGCTGCCCGTCGAACCCCACCCTGGCAGCCTTCCGCAAGGCCCTCGCCGGGAACCCCGTCCTGGAAGCGGCGGTCAAGCCCCGCCTCCTCGGACCGGTGGACGCCGCGGGCAGCGACCACGTGATCTTCGGCAGCCTGCGCAAGGACGACACCGGGGCCTTCTGGCTCTGGGCCGTGATGGACAACCTCACCCGCGGCAGCGCCGTCAACGCCCTCGAAATCGCCGAAGCCGTGCTGTAGCGCGCAACCTCCCTCTTCAGATTCGGGAATCCTGGCCCTTGACTTCGGGCGTAACTCTGTTACGCTGCGAAGCGTAATGCAGGCGTAATTCAAACCGCTTCCAGAGGAGGGCCCCATGCGTTCGGAAGACCCCAGCAGCCCCTCGTCCCACAACGCTTTCGCCGCGGAGTTCCTGAACCGTTTCGAGCAGGAGGACGAGCCGCCCTCCGCCGCCGAGGCGGACGTCGCCGGCCCCTGGGAGGTTCAGCCCTTCCCCCTGGCCGACGGACACGAAGCCTTCGGGCTCTGGCGGCAGGGCGAGCGGCCGGAGTATGGCGACGCGCCGGCCGGCCTCTTCCGCGACCACGCGACGGCGCTGCTGGCCGCCACCGTCCGGCCCTTCGTGGGACGCGATCCCTTCTACGAGCTGGGCCGCGAACGGGAGAGCGGCGGCTTTCCCCTGGTGCGCCAGGGAGAGGCGGTCGGCTGGCTCGACCTCTTCGACGAGGACTGGGCGGCGGGGGTCAACACCCTGGAGCGGCTGACCCGCAGCCCGCAGGCGCTCGCGACCCTGATGGAGGCCGCCGGCCCCCTCGCGCTGGAGAGGGCCGGGCGGATCCTGCGGCTGCGGGTGATGGAGCGGGAGGAGTAGGGCTACCCGCCCGTCACGAACCTCGGCGGTGGCAGCTTCTGAAGGCAGGAGGTGTCGATGCCCTTGACGGACGCGGTGTCCAGAAACTGGCGGATCATCGCGTCCGTGCACTCGCCGGCGCCGCCGTGGGTTCCCCGGGGCACGAGCACCAGGAGGCTGTTGGAGAGGTACTTCTTCGCCCGCTCGGCGAACTCGGGAGGCGTCACCGGATCGCGCTCGCCGGCGATGAGCAGCACCGGCACGTCCGAATGAACCGGCGTATGGAGATTGGTGGGGATCTCGCCGCGCGGCCAGACCTTGCACACCTCCTTCTGCTGACGGATGCGGTAGTCGCCCAGGATCGTGCCCTTCGTCTCCCGCGCCGCGGTGGCGTCGTCGATGAAGGGCAGATCCTCGGCGCAGGTCACCGAAAACAGCAGGCCCATGGCCAGGGTCTCGTCGATCCCCAGCCGGCGCTCGATCGACATCTGGACCAGCGGCGTCAGGTTGCCCTCGAACGCCTGGTGAATCTGGAGGGGAAGAGCGCCGCCGCCCTGGCCATACATCAGGAAGCGAATGCCCTCCGCCACCAGGCCATGGCTGGGCCGCACCTCCTGCGTCTCGTGGGTGACGGGGTTGGTCACCTTCACGGTCACCCCCTGGTCCACCCGCTCCATGACCTTCCTGATCTCCTCCTTCACGTTGGGGAAGGCGGCGTGGCAGGCGGCGTCGGCGGCGCACTCGGCGAGGAGGATGTCGAGCGCGCGCTGGCCGGCGTAGGCGTGGTGGAGCGGCAGGTACTCGTCGAGCGGCGCCACGGCGATGAGCGTCACCGTGCGCACCGATTCCGGATGGCGCTGGTGATAGACCTCGGCCGCCCGGGTGCCATAGGAGCCGCCGCTCAGGTTGATCTTGCCGTAGCCGAGCCAAGCACGGATCTCGTCCACGTCGTCGATGGCGAGCGGAGTCGTGTAGTAGCGCAGGTCGGCGACCTTCTCCAGCCGCGCTTTACAGGCGCGCACGGCGTCCATGGGAAAGCTGTCGCCCGCCGCCCGCCGCAGGTCCAGTGGATGGCCCCAGAACTCGCAGTCCAGGGTATTGGAACGGCCGGTACCCCGCTGGTCGATGAGGACAATGTCGCGTTTCTGCCGCGCCGGATCTCCAGCCAGGCCTTCCGCGGCCCCGGCGATCCCCTCCCCCGGGCCGCCGCCAAAGAAGAAGATGGGATCGGGGAGCTTCTCCGGACCCTTGGCCGGGAGGATGACGACATTGATCCCGATCTTGCGCCCCTTCTTCGCTTCGCGGTTCTCCCACACGGCGTAGGTGGCGCAGCGCACCTCCTCCTCGATACCCGGCACCTTGCACGGATGGGGCGGCGTGGTCACCGCTTCGACCGGCCCCGGCGCTGGAGGGGCCGCGGGAGGCGCCTGCGCGCGCAGGGGCAGGCCCGCGACGCAGGCCACCAGGAGGGCGGCCCGGCTGAGCGTGGAGATCTTTTTCGACATGAGAAGGCTCCTTCGTGAAGTTTCCCCTAGTACGGGATGGGAGCCAGGTGGTTTCAGGCAGGGAGCAGAGGGATGAGCCCGGGCCGGAACCCGGGCTAGGGGATCCCCTACCTATTGGGGCGGCGGCGGAAAGCAGATGAAGCAGCCGCCGCAGGTATAGAACGACGACGTGGAACCCCACGACACCACGTTGTTGCAGCAGTCCTTGCCGCGCTGACCGACGACCGTGGAGTGGCTGGAGTTGTTGTAGAACGTGCAGTTGCCGGAGGGGGACGCGAAGGTGACCGGCGCGGCCATGGTCAGGCTGAATGCCGTGGCGGCCAGCAGCAGGGCCGCGAGAAAACACCGGCGGAGGGTCTGAGGGCTGATCAGGTTATTCATGCTTTCAGGCTGCTCCTTTCGAGTTCGTGAGGGCTGTTCCTCGGGGTCAACGGACCGAAATATCCGCTCCCTTCTATAAGCTTACAGGAAATCTTCAGCCCAGGTAACCCGAGCTCGCCGCGTGGGGATCTACGCCTTGCGAACCCTGCTTCAGGAGCGGAAAGGTCCGCCCGGAAAGGAAATCATGTCCACCGCACGGCGATGTCCCCTCGTCCTGCCGGTCCTCGTCTTGGCGGCCCTCGCCGCCGGTTGCACCGCGGAAAACAAACCTCAGACGGCCCCGGAGGCGGTGGTCCGGCCCGTCGGAGGCACGCCCATCCAGCCCATCATCCGGCCCGTCTGCGGAGGCCTCGCGCAGGCCTGCTGCCAGCCGGGAAACACCTGCTCCGGCCCGAACCTCACCTGTATCGGAGGAACGTGCGGCGGAGTGGTGACGGCGCCCTGCGGCCACGCGGGCGAGGGCTGCTGCAGCACCAACCCCCGCTGCCAGTCGCCCCTGGTGTGCAACGCCAACAGCATCTGCCGCCAGGCCTGTGGCGGCGTGGGCCAGAGCTGCTGCCGCGACGGCAGCCCGCCCTGCGGCAACGGGCTCACCTGCTCGGCTTCAGGCTCCTGTGTCGTCACCTGCGGCGGGAACGGTCAGCCCTGCTGCACCAGCGGCAACCCGTGCGGCACGTTCCTGGGCTGCTTCTCCGGCACCTGCCGGCCCTGCGGCGATATCGGCCAGACCTGCTGTCCCGGCCTGCCGGGAGACCAGTGCGCCCCCCAGCTCGTCTGCAATCCGAGCCAGATCTGCGCCGGTTGCGGCAACAAGGGGCAGCCCTGCTGTAGCGGTAACTTCTGTAACCTTCCGGCCACCTGCACCAACGGCACCTGCAACTAGTCCGGGCCTCCTGACGGCGACGCGGGGCTTTCGAGCCCCGCTCCGCCCTGCCGCACCAGGTACTCCTCGACGAAGAGCAGGCGGTCCTGGCCGGCGCGGCGGATGACGGAGAGCAGGTCGTTCATGCTCGTCACCTCCTCGAGCTGCTCCTCCACGAACCAGTCGAGGAAGCGGATGCCCACGTAGTTGCGGTCCGTCCGGGCGATCTCCACCAAGTCGTAGATCTGGCGGGTTACGTCCTCCTCCCAAGCCAGGGCCTTGCTCACCGCCTCCTCGGCCGAGGTGAACTCGCTCACCGGCGCCGGCAGGGCGGGGATAAGCACCTTGCCGCCGACGTCGTTGATGAACTTGACGAAGCGCATGGCGTGCGTGCGCTCCTCCTCCGACTGGCGGTAGAAGAACTTCGCGAGTTGGGGCAGGGTCTCGTGGTCGAAGTAGCTGGCGATGGCGATGTACTGCATCGAGGCGCCCATCTCGTTGCCGATCTGCTGGTTGAACGCCTGAATGAGCTGGTTGCTGGCGAGCATAAGAGTCCTCCTAACATTCAATGACATTGATGGCGAGACCGCCGCGGGAGGTCTCCTTGTACTTGGTCTTCATGTCGGCGCCGGTCTCACGCATGGTCTTGATCACCCGGTCGAGGGAGACCTTGTGCGAGCCGTCGCCGCGCAGAGCGATGCGGGAGGCGTTGATCGCCTTGACCGAGCCCATGGCGTTGCGCTCGATGCAGGGAATCTGCACCAGCCCTCCCACCGGATCGCAGGTCAGCCCCAGATTGTGCTCCATGCCGATCTCGGCGGCGTTCTCCACCTGGGCGCTGGTCCCTCCGAGAGCCGCCGTCAGGCCGGCCGCCGCCATCGAGCAGGCGACCCCCACCTCCCCCTGGCAGCCCACCTCGGCGCCGGAGATCGAGGCGTTCTCCTTGTAGAGGATGCCGATGGCCCCGGCGGTGAGCAGGAAGTGGAGGACCCCGTCCTCGGTGGCCCGGCCGGTGAACCGGCGGTAGTAGTGGAGCACGGCGGGAACGATCCCCGCGGCTCCATTGGTGGGGGCCGTGACCACCCGGCCGCCCGCCGCGTTCTCCTCGTTGACGGCGAGAGCGTAGAGGTTCACCCAGTCGAGCACGGTCAGCGGATCGCGCAGCGCCTCCTCCGGCTTGGCCGTCAGCTCCTGGTACAGGGCGGGCGCCCGCCGCGGCACCTTCAGACCGCCGGGGAGCACGCCGGCCTGCCGGTAGCCCCGCTCGACGCAGCTCTGCATGGCCTCCCAGATGCGCAGCAGGCCGGCGCGGATCTCCTCCTCGCCGCGCCAGACCTTCTCGTTCTCCAGCATCAGCTCCCAGATGGCGAGGCCGCTCTCCTCGCTGATCCGCAGCAACTCGTCGCCGCTCAGGAAGGGATAGGGCTGCGGCGTATGGTCCGCCACCAGGTGGTCCTCGCCCGTCGCGTCCTGGTTGACCACGAAGCCGCCGCCCACCGAGTAGTAGATCCGCTCGTCCAGCACCTCTCCGCCAGGGCCGAAGGCGGTGAAGCGCATACCGTTGGAGTGGACGGGCAGGAGGTCGCGGCGGTTGAAGATCAGATCCTCCCCTTCCTGGAAGGCGACCTCGTGGCGGCCGAGCAGGGCGAGCCGATGGTGTCTACGGATGGCCGCCACTCTCGGGGCCACGCTGTCGGGATCGATCGCCTCGGGCGACTCGCCGACGAGACCCATGAGCACGGCGCAGTCGGTACCGTGGCCGCGGCCGGTGAGGGCGAGCGAACCGTAGAGCTCCGCCCGCACCCGGGCCGTTCCCGCCAGGAGTCCCGCCGCCTCCAGGCCCTCGGCGAAACGGCGGGCTGCCCGCATCGGCCCCACCGTGTGCGAGCTCGAAGGGCCGATGCCGATGGTGAAGAGATCGAAAATGCTGATGGCCATAGCGAGCGGGATTGTACACGCGACCCCGCCGGCGGCCCCGGGTAGCTGCTATCCTGGAGCCAACCCGGAATGATGGTGATGGTCGAGAGCCTCATCGAGCAGCTCCAGGCGCCCGCGTCGCGCCACGACCCCGACGCTGCCAACGAGGCCTTCCGCCGCCTCTTCGACCTCTACTCGCCCCGCCTCTACCACTTCTTCAGCCGCCGGGGCTTTCCCCATTCCGACTGCCTCGATTTAACCCAGGAGACTTTTCTTGGGATCTACAAAGGCATCGGCGCCTTCCGCCAGGAGTCGAGCTTCGAGACCTGGCTCTTCAAGATCGCCACCAACGCCTACCGCAAGCGACTGCGCTGGGGAGTCGCCGGCAAGCGGGACGCCCCCGAGGTTTCCCTGGAGGGAGGCGCGGAGGAAGGAGACGGAGAGATGGCACCCCTGGCGATTCTGACCGCAACCGATCTGCCGGCTCCCGGCGAGGAGTTGCTCCAGCGCGAGCGCGCGCTCGTCCTGCGACAGGCCATCGAACGCCTGCCGGAGCAGATGCGGAAGTGCCTCGTCCTGCGGGTGGACCATGAGATGGCGTACAAGGAGATCGCCGTGGTCCTGCGGCTGTCGCCGGAGACGGTGAAGGTGCACCTCGCCCGCGCCCGCCGGCGCCTCCAGGAGGAGCTGGGCCCATACTTCGAGGGCTCGATCACACGCATCGAGGAGGGGGCATGACAGAGACACACCCGGAGCCGGAGACGCTCGCGGCCTATCACGCCGGCAAGCTGGGGGAAGCCGAGGCGCGGCGGCTTCAGGACCACCTCCTGGCCTGCCGGGAGTGCGCCGCCCTGCTCCTCGACCTCGACGGCCTCGCCGACCCGGGCTTCGGCGCCGGCTCCCTCTCCGCCGCGGACCGGGAGGCGCTGTGGGGGCGGATCGCGGGAGAGATCCGGAAGGCCGAGGCCCCGGCCCTGGCACCCGTGATCCCAATACGCCGCGCTCCCCCGTCTCCGCGCTGGCTCCAGGCGCTCGCCGCCGCGCTCCTCGTCGCCACGGTGGGGCTCTCCGCCTGGGTGGCCTCGCTGCGCCGCACGGTGGAGGCCCTCAACCGGCCGGAGCCGAACGCGCCGGTCATCGACCTCTACTCCGGAGCGTCGCGCAGCGCCGGAAGCCCGCCGCCGGGCGCCACGATCCCCCGCGATTTTCGTTTCTTCACCGTCATCCTTCATCCCCCGCACGCCCGTAGTACCAGTAGATACCGGGTGGAGATCACCCGCGCGGGTGGCGGGAGCGTATGGAGCCGGGACGGGGTCGCGCCCGATCCCCTCGGCCCGCTTCCCCTGACGCTGACGCGGAGCCTGATCGGACCCGGCGAGTACCGGATCCGCCTGTTCGAAGGGACCGGAAACCCGAGGGAGCCGCTGGTGGACTATGGCTTGCGCGTCGAAGGCCCTTAAGACCCTGGGGATCGCCCTGAGCCTGCCGCTCGCCGCCTGCGGCAGGCTTACGGTGGACGTGGACCCCGCCGCCGTCGCCGTCCGGCATCTCCCCGCCGTGGCCGGAGCGAGCGCCGAGTCGTCCATGGTCCTGGGCGTTCCCGATGCCTACCTCGTGGATCTTCCGGCGGGCGTCTTCGCCGATCTCGGAGTCGAGCAGAAGGGGATCGACGTGGCGGTGACCGTCACCGCGCCGGACGGCCGGCAGCTCGCCGCCTCCGACAGCCTCTTCGGAAACAAAGGCTGGGAGCCGGTGCCCATCGTGACCGGACAGGCAGGACGGTACCGCCTGGAGGTCCGTGCCCGGGCGACTCCACGGCCGGCCCGCTACGAGGTCCGGCTGCGGGCGCTACGCTCCGCGACCGCCCGCGACCGTGCCCGCGTGGCCGCCGAGAGTCTCTTCGCCGCCGCGGCCTTCCCCCAGGCCCTGTCCGGCTTTCGCGCCCTGGGCGAGCGCGGCCGGGAAGCCGACGTCCTCTACTCCATGGCCTGCGCCGGCTCCGATCTCGACCGTGCGAAGGAGGCCCTGGCGCTCTTCCGCTCCCTCGGCCGCGAGCGCGAGGCGGGGAGGGCGCTCAACGACCTCGGCCGGCTCTATCGCGCCCGGGGCGACTTGCGCCAAGCCCTCGCCGCCTACCGCGAGGCCTTGGCGCTCAACCGGCGTCTGGGTGAGGCGTGGGCGCAGGCCGTCACCCTCCAGGGACTCGGAATGGTCTACCGCTCCTCGGGGGAAACCGGCAAGGCCATCGATCACTATGAGGAGGCCCTGGCCCTCTGGCGCCGGCTCGGAGACCGCCTCGGCGAAGCGAGGACGCTCGCCACCCTCGGCGATCTGTACCAGTCGGTGGGTGACCCGCGTAAGGCTCTGGATCATCTGGAGCCGGCCCTCGCCCTCTTCGCCGCCGCCGGCCAGCCGCGGGAAGAGGCGGGCGCCCTCACCTCGCTGGGCGACGCCCTCAGCCGGCAGGGAGAAGGGCCGCGGGCGGTCGCGGCCCTGGAGCGCGCCGTGGCCATCGAGCGGAGCAGCGGCGACCGGGAAGGCGAGGCGCGGACGCTCAACGACCTCGGCTGGGTCTACATCCTGCGCCGGGACTGGTGCCACGTGCGCGAGAGCTTCGCCCGCGCCCGAGCCCTCTATGGGCAGGCCGGCGACCGTCCCGCCGAGGCCGTGGCCCTCGCCAACGTGGCCTGGGCCGACGCCGAAGCGGGCCGGCCCCAGGCGGCGATTCAGGGGTACGGGGAAGCCCTGCCGCTCCTCGCGGCCTTCGGCGACCGCGACGCCGAGGCCAGCGCCCTGCTCGGGCTGGCGCAGGCCCGGCGGGGCTTGAGCGACCTCGCGGGCGCGCAGGCGGCGGTCGAGCAGGGGATCGAACGCGTCGAGTCGCTGCGCGGCGCCTCGGCCAGCTCCGATCTGCGCGCCGCCTTCCTCGCCAGCCGGCAGCAGCTCTACGCTTTCGAGGTCGACCTCCTCATGGAGAGACACCAGCACCAGCCCGGCGCCGGCTGGGACTCCCAGGCCCTGGCGGCGGCCGAGAGAGCCCGGGCGCGCGGGCTGCTGGACCTCCTGGCCGAATCCCGAGCGGATCTACGCCGCGGGACCGACCCCACCCTTCTCGCCCGGGCGGACGCGGCCGACCGCCGGGTCAACGAAGCCGATCGCCGACGCTGGCGGAACCGCACCTCGGAAGCCGAGCAGGCCCTGCGCCAGGCTCTCGCCGAGGCCGACCGCGCCCAGACCGAGCTGCGGCTGGCGAGCCCGGCCTACGCGGCCTTGACCCAGCCGCGCACCTTGAGCGCGCCGGAGATCGAGCGCCAGGTTCTCGACGCCGGCACCCTGCTCCTCGAGTACCACCTCGGCCGCGAGCGAAGCTTCCTCTGGGCGGTGACGGCGGCAGGCCTCACCGCGTACGAGCTGCCCCGGCGCGCGGAGATCGAGGACGCGGCCCGTCGTGGTTACGAGCTTCTGGAGCGCAGCCGCGAGACCCTGGCGCAGAGGCCCGCCGAGGAGGCTCTGAGCGAGCTCTCCAACCTCCTCCTGAGGCCGGTCGCGGGTCTCCTTCCCGGCAAGCGCCTGCTGATCGTGCCCGACGGCGCCCTCCACTACCTCCCCTTCGCGGCGCTCCCGATGCCCGGCTCTTCGGAGCCGCTGGTCGCCGGTCACGAGGTCGTGACATCCCCCTCCGCCTCCGCCCTGGCGATCGCCCGCCGCGAGCTGGCCGGCCGCGCGCCGGCCCCGAGGACCCTGGCGATCGTGGCCGATCCGGTGTTCGACACGAACGATCCGCGGCTGCGGCGCCCCGCCGTGACGACTGTGGCCTGGCGAGGCTCTTCACCCGCAAACGGCGACCGCTTCCAGCGGCTCGGCTATTCCCACGCGGAAGCCGAGACCCTCGCGGCCCTGGTGCCTCCGGCCGAGCGGCTTGACGCCCTGGGCTTCAAGGCCAGCCGCGAGACCGTGCTGAGCGGCGCGCTCGCCCGCTACCGCATCGTCCACTTCGCGACCCACGGATTGCTCGATACCGGGAATCCGGGCCTCTCGAAGCTCGTGCTGTCGCAGATCGACGAGCAGGGGGGGCCCCGGAACGGCTTCGTCTGGGCGCACGAGATCTATGGCCTGAAGCTGCCGGCGGACCTGGTGGTGCTCTCGGCCTGCCGCACGGCCTTAGGGCCGGAAATTCGCGGCGAGGGCTTGGTGGGGCTCACCCGCGGCTTCCAGTATGCCGGCGCCCGCGCCGTGCTGGTCAGCCTCTGGGAAGTGGACGACGAGGCCACGGCCGAGCTGATGCGCCTCTTCTATCGCGAGATGCTGGAGCGCGGCCGAGCCCCCGCGGCCGCGCTGCGCAGTGCCCAGGACGCGCTCCGGCGGCGCCCTGAATGGAATGCCCCCTATTTCTGGGCCGGCTTCAGTCTCCAGGGAGACTGGCGAGCCGCCCGCTAACCCAAGGAGGATGCGATGAACCCCCGCACCGAGTACCCCGAAATCGACCAGAAGACCTTCCTCGACGGCCCGGTGGACACCAGGAATCCACCCTGGACCGGCCCGCCGCCGCCGGAAGAGACCTGACACCCCCAGGAGGTCGGTCGTCCTGACGCGGGGCCGGCCTCTTTTCTTGAGACCCTTCTCTTTGCGTTAACCCATCCTCCCGCCGGGCGGATCTACCGGTCGCATGAACCCCGCGACCCCCAACGACCCGCTCGACGAAGAGCTCCTCGCGGCCACCGCCCGCGGCGATCTGGAATCCTTCCGCCAACTCTATCTGCGCCACGCCAGCCGGGTGATCGCCTTCGCCCATCGCCTCTGTGGCGACCGCGCTCTCGCCGAGGACGTGGCCCAGGAGGTCTTCACCGCCGTCTGGACCCGGGCCGGAACCTTCCAGCCCGACCGAGGGGGCGTCGCCCCCTGGCTCTACACCCTCACCCGCAACAAGGTCGTGGACCTCTGGCGCCGCTCGGGGAAGAACCGGGAGTCCGGGGATCTCGACGCGCTTCGTCTCGCCCAGCACGAACATGAATCCGGCCACCTCCGGCTCACCCTCCGCCAGGCCCTCGCCCGCCTCAACCCCGACCAGCGGCAAGCCATCGAGCTGGCCTACTTCCGGGGCCTCACCTACGAGGAAACGGCCAGCCGGCTGGCCCTGCCCCTGGGCACGCTCAAGTCGCGGATCCGGCTGGGGCTGCGGACGATGCGGGAGGTGCTATCCCAGGAGACGGGTCTCCTGCAACCGGGCTGATCTCCTCCCCATCAGGCCCCGGAATGCCCCCTCCCTCCGCCCGGGTTGTACTCTCTACACCCGCCGTTCGCGGCACGGGGCGGCTGCCGGGGGCCGCGATATACTGGCCCGGCATCACCCGTAGCCAGCCTCCCGCAGGTGATTTCGCGACCGTTTCCAGGAGAGGGGAGAGAGCCCCGAAATGTCCAGCTCCATTACCGAGCACCCTGCTTCAGACAACTACCACCGGCTCATGATTCTGGGCTCGGGGCCGGCCGGTCTCACCGCCGCCCTGTACGCCGCCCGGGCTGATCTGGCGCCGCTCGTGCTCGAAGGCAACCAGCCCGGCGGCCAGCTCACCATCACCACCGACGTCGAGAACTATCCCGGGTTCCCCGAGGGCATCCTCGGACCCGAGCTCATGGACCGCATGCGCGAGCAGGCGCGGCGGTTCGGCACCAAGGTCAAGTTCGAGGCCGCCGTCGACGTGGATTTCGAGACGCGCCCCTTCACCATCCGCACCGACGAAACCACCTATCGCTGCGATGCCCTCATCGTCTCGACCGGCGCCACCGCCAAGCTCGACGGCGTCCCCGGCGAACAGGAGCTGATGGGCTACGGCGTCTCCGCCTGCGCCACCTGCGACGGCTTCTTCTTCCGCGACAAGGAGATCGTCGTCATCGGCGGCGGCGACTCCGCCATGGAAGAAGCCACCTACCTGACCAAGTTCGCCAGCAAGGTGACCGTCATCCACCGCCGCCGCGAGCTGCGGGCTTCGAAGATCATGCAGGACCGCGCCTTCGCCAACCCCAAGATCGCCTGGGTCTGGGACTCGGTGGTCACCGGGATCCTCGGCAGCCGCGAGGGCGGCGTCACCGGTGTCAAGCTGCACAACCGCGCCACCGAGCTCGACAGCGTCTACCCGACCCAGGGCGTCTTCTACGCCATCGGCCACCAACCCAACACCGCCATCTTCAAAGGCAAGCTGGAGATGAACGACGTGGGCTACATCAAGGTTCAGGAACCGACTACCAAGACCAGCGTCCACGGCGTCTTTGCCGCGGGCGATGCCATGGACCCCATCTACCGGCAGGCGGTCACCTCCGCCGGCACCGGCTGCCGCGCGGCCATCGACGCCGAGCGGTGGCTTCAGGAGCTTCACGACTGATGCTTTCCCGGCCCACGTCACAGATCAAGACCCTCGGCCAGCTCAAGGCGGCCGGCTATCGCCCGCGCTCCATCAAGCAGGAGATCCGCGACAACCTGCGGACCCGCCTGAAGAACGGCGGCCCCCTGTTTCCCGGCATCCTCGGCTACGACCGCACGGTGATTCCGTCGGTGATCAACGCCCTGCTCGCCGGCCACGACTTCATCCTCCTCGGCCTGCGCGGCCAGGCGAAGACCCGCATCCTGCGCTCGCTCGTCACCCTCCTCGACCCCGAGGTGCCGGTGCTCAGCGGCGCCGAGCTCAACGACGATCCGCTCGCGCCCATCTCCACCCACGGCCAGCGCCTGGTGGAAGAGAGGGGCGACGATACGCCGGTCGAGTGGATGCTCGCCGAGCAGCGCTACAACGAGAAGCTCGCGACACCGGACGTCTCGATCGCCGACCTGCTGGGCGACATCGACCCGATCAAGGCGGCGACCCGCAAGCTCACGTTCGCCGATCCCGAGGTGATCCACTTCGGCATCATCCCGCGCACCAACCGCGGCATCTTCGCCATCAACGAGCTGCCGGACCTCTCCCCCCGCATCCAGGTGGGCCTGTTCAACATCCTCGAAGAGCGCGACCTCCAGATCCGCGGCTTTCCCGTGCGAATCCCGCTCGACATCCTCATGTGCTTCTCGGCCAACCCGGAGGACTACACGAACCGCGGGAGCATCATCACGCCGCTCAAGGACCGCATCTCGTCGCAGATCCTCACGCACTACCCGGCCGACGCTACGATCGCCGCGGACATCACCCGCCAGGAAGCCTGGACGGAGCGCGAGACCGACAGCGTTGTGATTCCGGAGGACATCCGGATGCTGATCGAGGAGATCAGCCTGGCGGCGCGAGAGAGCGACCTCGTCGACCAGTCGTCCGGAGTCTCCGCCCGCGTCGCCATCAGCGCCTTGGAGCTGCTGGCCTCCAACCTCGAGCGCCGGGCGCTCGCCACGCAAGACAATCCCATCTACCCGCGCCTTGCCGACCTGCACATGCTGCTGCCGGCGATCACGGGCAAAGTAGAGATGGTCTACGAAGGCGAGCAGCAGGGAGCCGAGGTGGTGGCCCGCCGGCTCATCGGGCAGGCCGTCAAGAAAGCCTTCGACGCCCGCTTCCCGGAGGTGGGCAAGGAGTCAGGCCCCGGAGGAGAGGACGATAAAGGTCCCTACGCCCGCATGATCCGCTGGTTTTCGGAAGGGAACACGGTGACGATCTCCGACGAGCAGCCCTTCGCCGACTACGAGGCCGAGATCTTCCGCGTCCCCGGCCTCAAGGACATGGTGGTGCGCCTCGGCGCGTCCCGCGAAGAGCGGGCCCTCTCCGCCGAGATGATCCTCGAGGGCCTCCACCAGCACCTGAAGCTGGCCCGGGCCGACCTGGACAGCCAGATCAGCTACAAGGAGATGGTCAAGTTCCAACTCCTGAAGCCGCGCCGGGGAGGCGGCGGGGGGCGGGACCGGGGAGACGTGAACTGAGACACCAATACCTCTACCTCGACCCCGAGCTCATCAAGGCCCTCCTCGCCGGCCTCGACCTCCTGCGCCTGTTCAACCAGCTCGTGCTGGCGACCGGCGGGGACGTCGACGAGGCCATGGAGTGGATGCGCTATCTCCAGGCCGAGGGGCACATCCCGCAGAGCATTGACCTCGAAGCCTTCTTCGCCAGCCTCCAGGAGCAGAACCTCGTGGGCCGCGACAGCGAGGGAGGCTTTCAGCTCACCACCGGCGGCGAGCGCCGCATCCGCAAGAGCGCCTTCGAGGAGATCTTCTCCACTCTCGGGCGCTCCAGCGCGGGCTACCATCCCGTTCGCGCCTCCGGCGAAGGAATCGAGCGCCTCCCCGAGACGCGTCCCTACAACTTCGGCGACGACGTCCACCTCCTGGACTCGGCGCGCTCGCTGCAAAACGCCTTCAAGCGGAACACCTCCGGCGGAGTGGGAGGAGACGACTTCAGTCTCGCCGAGGAGGATCTGGAGGTCTACGAGACCGAGCACCTCACCTCCTGCGCCACGGTGGTGGCCATCGACATCAGCCACTCGATGATCCTCTACGGCGAGGACCGCATCACGCCGGCCAAGACCGTGGCCCTGGCCTTGACCGAGCTGATCACCACCAAGTACCCCAAGGACGACCTTTCCGTGGTCCTCTTCGGCGACGAGGCCGAGCAGGTGTTCCTCTCCGAGCTGCCCTACATCCAGGCCGGCCCCTACCACACCAACACCCGCGACGCGCTCCAGCTCTCGCGGAGCATCCTGGCCCGGCAGCGGCAGCCGAACAAGCAGATCTTCCTGATCACCGACGGCAAGCCCTCGGCCATCACGGAGAACGGACGGGTCTACAAGAACCCCTTCGGCCTCGACATGCGGATCGTCAACCTCACCTTGGAGGAAGCCGATCTCTGCCGCCGCCAGAAGGTGGTGATCACGACCTTCATGCTGGCGACGGACACGATGCTCACTCAGTTCGTGGAGAAGCTGACCCAGATCAACCGCGGCCGGGCCTACTTCGCCTCGCCCTACAATTTGGGCGAGTTCATCCTCGCGGACTACATCAGGAATCGCCGGAAGCGGGTGCGGTGAAGAGTCCAGCCACCGCAACCCTCCTGACCTTCTCACTCCTCGCCGCGAGTTGTGCCTCCTCGCCGGCGAAAGGCCCCCAGCCCTCGCCCAGCGACGCCGCGATGCCGGATGTCCTCGAAACCGTCTTCCGCTATCAGATCGCCAACAACCCCTCCCCCAGCCGGTACTGCCTGGAGTTGGCCGGAACGTCGCCGGACGCGGCGTTCCTTCATCGTTTCGAGGCCAACCAGCCGCCGGTCCTGTCCACCGGCCAATGCAAGGACCAGCCGGGGCCGGGCCTCTACCTCCGGCTCACCAAGATCCAATTTGTCGTGGACAACGAGGCCTGGGTTCGCGGCGCCGTTTCCGACGGCAACCCCAATACTCCGATCGTGGCCTATCGCGTCGTCCGCGAAAAAGGCAAGTGGACGGTCAAGACGGCCAGGGCGCACGGGCTGTAGTCAACTCCCGACGACAAGGTACAATCCCGGCCTGACCTCCAGGAGGGATTCCCGTTGATCACGTCCATACGCCGCTCCTCGATGCCGCTGCTGATGGTGTTGGCCGCTTTCGCAGCGTGTCAGCCCGAGAAGGTCAGCCCTCCTCTGAAGGTCGACGCCTGCACGCTGTTTACCGACGCGGATGCCGCGGCCATCGCCGGCGAGTCCATCGCCGCGATGAGCAGCACGCTGGACGAGGCGCGAGGGCGCGATCCCGGGCAGTGCATCTACAACAGCGGTAACCTGGAGCAGCCCCGCATCCTGAGCCTGCTGATCCGCCAGCACCGCAACCCCACGACGGCGAAGCGGACGCTGGAGGCGAGCCGGTCGACCTTCACGGCCATGAACATGACCAAGGGCCACGTGCAGGACATCCCCGGCCTCGGCGACGGCGCTCTCTGGGTCGGCGGAAGCCTTCAGCAGCTCCACGTGCTCCGGGGAGCCGCGGAGCTCGTCATCACCGTCCAGAGCCCGGACGGGACGGACCAACTGAAGCCGGCGCGCCAGATCGCGGAGAAAGTCCTGGAGCGCCTGAGCAAGATCGCCAAGACCTAGCCCGCATTTCTCACAAAGGGGGCCGTGGTCGGCCGTTTTCGGGGCGAAATCGCGGAAGGTTGTCTGCAGCCCCTTCGGGGGTTTAGTTCGGAGTCACCGGAGGGCGAGAACAGAGCGGA